>Ga0068868_100000071_pt1 | contig 59034 bp, 52 predicted proteins | sample KBSMisM42_FD_64660 | JGI IMG/M metagenome (GOLD analysis project Ga0068868, IMG submission 64660) | Miscanthus rhizosphere microbial communities from Kellogg Biological Station, Michigan, USA - KBS Miscanthus M4-2 | ecosystem: Host-associated > Plants > Roots > Rhizosphere > Soil ...
GAGACGTGGTTCTCCGAGGCGATGAGCTCGAGAGTGTCGTTCTGGCGCTCGGTTTCGAGGCGGATGGCGTCGGCGATCTGCGGATCGACCTCCGCGAGCGCGCGCTGCAGAAAATCATGGCCGGTGGCGGCGCGCTCTTCGTGAATGGTAGTCATTTGGATGCTCCTCGCGCGGCGATCTTACAATGAGGGTCAGACGATGAGCGAGCAGCAGGCAGCAGGCAGCAGCCAGACTCGCCGTCTTGCCGTTCTCTTGCTTGCTGCCGGCTGCCTGCTGCTCGCGGCCTTCTGCTTTTTTTTCCATCGCGACAACTTCTCCACGCACTACCCGATCAAGGTCATTTCCGCGAGCGCGTTCCGGGCCGGCGAGATCCCGTACTGGAACCCCTTCGATGGCGGCGGCCAGCCGCTGGCCGGCAATCCGAACACGCTGACGTTCTATCCCGACAACATTCTCTATCTCGTCCTGCCCGCGCACATCGCCTTCAATCTCCACTTCCTTCTGCACTTGATTGGCGGTTGGTTCGCGATGCGATCGCTGATACGATCGCGATTCGGCGCATGGCTCTGGATCCTCTCCGGCGCAGCGATGTCCGCGCTCTCGTTCTACAACCTGATCACTGCAATCGCGCTGATCCCGCTAGCGCTCCTCGGCGCCGAACGCCGCAACGCGGTTCAACTCGGCGTCGCCTTTGGTCTTCTCGCGCTCGCCGGCGAGCCTGTAGTGATCATCGCCACCGCAATTGCCGTCCTGATTCTCTCCGCGCCTCCGCGTCTCCGCGTGACAACGGTCTCCCTTTTCATCGCAGCGATCATCGCCGCACCACAACTCATCGCCTACGCGGAAATCGCAGGAGAAGTCGAACGCGCACACGGCTACTCAGCGCAAACCGTCCTCAACGCATCGTTCGATCCAAAACGATTGCTCGAAATCGTCATCGGTCCGCTGATGAAAATCGACGCTCCGCACCTTTTCCCGTCGCTCATCCTCGGATTGATCGTGATCCCGGCAATCTTTCGAAGATCGCGCTACACCGTCATCGCCGCGACGATGCTCTTCGTCGCCCTCGGCAAGTTCAATCCGCTCGTGCGGATGCTCGTCGAATCGGTCAGCGCGCTGCGCATCGGCCGCTACCCAGAGAAGTTCGCCATCGTCATGTGCGCCGCGCTGGTCGTCCTCGCCGCGGAGTACGTGCGCGAATCGAAGACGCCGCGCATCTGGACCATCGTCACCTTCGCGCCGCTGTTGATCTGGATGATTTTCACTATTCCGATCGACTGGTTCGCGCCGTATCGCGTCACGCTGCAACTGAACCGCCGCGTTTTCGCTCCGAGCATGCCCGGCGGACAAGCGATCGATCGCGACGACTACCGCGAACGCGCCCGCCGCCTCGAGCCGCTTTTCGGTGCAACCGCAGGACTCGAATACGTCCTCAATCGCTCCGGCGACGGCATGCACTCCCTCCTGAGCCGCATCGCCTCCGAACGTTTCGCCACGGCGCACAACCCGAACTGGCTGCGCATCGCCACCGCGCGCCCGTCGATCGTCCCCTTCGCCTATGCCGCGCCGACGATTCCCGACGCCGTCAACATGATCGAATCCGGCGCCCCCGCTGTCGCTCCGCGGTCATTCACATCCGCGGCCGGCGCGCACGTCACCCGCGTCGCGCGCGACGGCCAGACGATCTCGATCGACGTCGCGACCTCGGCACCGGCATTACTCGCCGTCGATCAGTCCTACTTCCGCGCCTGGTCGGCGACCATGTCCGGCCACGACCTCGCTACCACTCCCGTAAACCTCGATCGCCTCGGCGTCATCGTTCCAGGCAGCGGCACAGTGACGCTGACCTTCGGAAGGCTCCACACGGCAATCGGCTCAAGTTTCGGGGTCTCATGGCTGTTGCTCGTCGCGTTATTCGCCTTTCGATTGAAGAGTTGGGCATCTCTATCTGGTGAGCGCGACGCGTCTCGCCGCGGAGCGGCTTCAGAAGGTAGCGAGGGGTGAGAGCGAAGCGACACCCCTCGAAATTAGAGCGCCAGGGTTTTGTGCCGCGTCAGCGGCACTGGAAAAATGAGACACCCCATCCAGTGCCGCTGACGCGGCACACTTCAATCCCGCCTCTTCTACGAGGGGTGCTCGCGATGAAACTGCTCGCACCCCTCGCTACCTTCTGAAGCCGCTCCGCGGCGAAGTGCGGCTGGGCACCTATAACTCTGCTACCGGCGTGGACTACTCGATCACCGCTCGTCGAAATACTCAATCGCCGCCCCAGCCAGATACAACGATCCTGCAATGACGATCGACGAGTAGTCGGACGCGAGCGCCTGCTCGATCGCACGAAAAGGCTCCGCTTCCGCAACCCCACGGTCACCCGCAAGCAAAACCAGCCGCGACGCCGACTCCGATCGCGGCGGATACGGCTCCGTGGCGATGATCGCGTCGAACAGCGGAAACAGCGCCGATGTGACCTCGGCGACGTTCTTGTCGATCATGATTCCGAACACGAGCAGACGCGGAGGAGGAACCTGCTCGCGGATGAACGGCACGATCGCCGCGACCGCATGCGCGTTGTGCCCGCCATCGATCCAGATCGTTTTTCCGCCGCGCTCGATTTTCTCCAGGCGTCCGCGCCAGCGCGTTTCAAAAACGCCGCGCTCGATCGAATCGGCCGTAATCCGAGGCAACGCCGGACGCAGCTCCTCCGCCGCACGCACAGCCAGCGCCGCATTTCGTTCCTGGAAATCGCCGGGAAGGGGAGTGGGATGCCGCGACGTCACGACATGGAACGGATTGCCGAACATCGCCGCGCGGTGACGGAGGACGCCGAGGACGCGCGGCTCGTCGTTCGACGTCAGCACGATCGCGCCGCGGTGAATCACACCCGCTTTCTCGCCGGCGATCTGGCGAATGGTCGTGCCGAGGAACTCCGTGTGATCGAACCCGATCGGGGTGATGAGCGCGGCGAGCGGGCGGACCACATTCGTCGCATCGAGCCGGCCTCCCATGCCGACTTCGAGCACCATCACCTCGCATTGGGCATCTTTGAACGCGATGAATGCAAGCAGGGTCAGAGCTTCGAAATACGTCGGGACGATGCCGGCGCGATCGGCAGCAGCGCGGAGTTGTTCGATCGCGGATGACAGCGCGTCAATCGAGATCATCGAATCGCCGATCATCCAGCGCTCGCGCAACTCGACGAGATGCGGCGACGTGTAGAGTCCCGTGCGATATCCGGAGGCGTTCAGGATCGAGGCGAGCGTCGACGACGTCGAACCCTTGCCATTCGTCCCCGCCACGATGATCGACGGACAGGCGCGCTCCGGATTGCTGAGCTCGCGCAGCAGCGCGCGCATGCGCGAGAGGCCGGGACGGATGCCCGAACCCTGCAGCGCATCGAGCCAGAGCAACGGCTCAGGCGTCACGACGTCGCTTCGCGCCGTTTGCCGGTGAACATGCGGAGGAAGCGCGCCAGCGCCGGCTTCATCTCCGCGCGCGGCGTGATCAGGTCGACCATCCCGTGCTCGACGAGGAACTCGGCGCGCTGAAATCCCTCGGGCAGCGTCTGGCGAATGGTCTGTTCGATCACGCGCGGTCCGGCGAAACCGATCAGCGCCTTCGGTTCGGCGATGTTGAGGTCGCCCAGCATCGCGTACGACGCCGTTACGCCGCCCGTCGTCGGATCGGTGAGGATCGACACGTACGGCAGCCGTGCCTCCGCCAGCCGAGCCAATGCGGCGGAGATTTTCGCCATCTGCATCAGCGACAAAATCCCTTCCTGCATGCGCGCGCCGCCGGACGTCGAGACCACCAGCAACGGCTCTTTTTTCTCCAGCGCGCGTTCCGCGGCGATGGTGATTTTCTCGCCGACCACGGAGCCCATCGATCCGCCCATGAACGCGTACTCCATGGCGCAGATGACGACGCTGATGCCGTCCAGTTTCCCCTCGGCGCACAGCACCGCGTCGCCTTTGCCGACGCGCGACTCGTAGACTTTCAGCCGGTCGCGATAGCGCTTCGTGTCGCGAAACTCGAGGGGATCGGCGGAGCGGATGTCGCCGGCGAACTCCTTGTACTTGCCGTCATCGAAAAGGATTTCGAATCGCTCGCGCGCGCTGAGGCGGAAGTGGTAGCCGCACTTCGGGCAGACGTTGAAGTTCTGCTCGACTTCCTTGCGATAGACGATCTCTTTGCAATCGTCGCACTTGACCCACAGCCCCTCGGGAATCGCGACCTGCTTTTCGACCGCTTCCTTCGGCTTTTTCTCTTTCCGGAACCACGCCATGGCCGCGGACTCTAGCTCAAATCGTCCGTGGAGCGCCATGCGGCGGCGGACGCGATCACGAGCGCGGTGAGCGGCGTCAGGAGCACGCGCGGCGCCGAGGAGAGGATCCACCAAGTCGGATCGGGAAGGTGAATGTAGAAGAAGAACGTGGCGCCGAACGTGAGCAGCGCGATGAGAAGCGGCAGCGCTGCATTGCGGCGATTCGGCGCGATGGCGATCAGCACGATCGGCACGATCCACGGCAGGCCGTACAGCTCGTAGCTGGCGGCTTTCGCGAGCGTGAGCAGCGTCTTCGTCACCGCCGCGAAGTAAATCGGCATCGCGGCGCCGCGGTAATACTCCGAGAGATTGTGCATTCGCACGAAAGCCAGCCACGCGCCGAGGAGGATGGCGGCCGGTGCGGCGACGAGCATCGTTTGTTTGAAGGTTCGTCGAACGATGAGCAACGCGATGACGACGGCGATGGCGAAGGTGGCGCCTTCGATCTTGGTCATGACCGCGCAGGCCAATCCGAGGGCGGCGAGAACGATCTGCGACCGCTGGTCGCGAATGAACGTGATGGCCACGATCGCCAGCGTTTCGAAAAAGATCAGCGGCGGTTCTCCGGCGCCGGCGGCGTCGGCGATGGCGAATGCGTACGCGAGCGTGGCCGCCATCAGCACCGCGGCGCGATCGTCGCGCGACGTCGAACGCACGAGCGCCACGCTGCCGAAGAGGAAGAGCGCCGTCGACACCACGGCCGAAAACCATGAGAACTGCCGCGCGATCGTCTCCGACCAGACGTAGAGCAGCGGCAGCAACAGCGGATAGCCGGGATTCATCCGCACCGTGTTCGGGTCGGCCAGGAACCCGAGCGTGACGCCGCCGTCGCGATAAAAGCGCACCGCTTTCGGCCCCCAGAAGAAATGGAGATCGCCGCAGCTCATGCGCGCGTCGAGCAGTCCGTAAATGATGAGGATGGCGATGACGATCAGCGCCGCCATCGCCCCGCGATCGATCGAATGTTTCTCGCGCATTCGCAGCGGCCGCGCGACGTGGATGCCGATCGCCGCGATCACGATGACAATCGAGATGACGACGCTGCGGCTCCATCCGATCGAAACGATCGATAACGCTGCGAGCACCGCCGCGACGATCGCCGCTCCGGCTGCGCCCGCGACCGCAATGCGCCCGCCGAGGTCGAGCTTCTTCACAGCATCGAGTCGCCAGATGCCAATTCCGACGAGGGGCAGGATCAGGTAGGCGATGAAGGCGCTCATTTCACCGCCTCGTAAATGCGACCTTCCGGCAGCTCGCGAAACAGCCGGTAATGCGGATTCGACAGCGGCTCGCGAACGGCCAGCACGAACTGCGGCCGGTCTGCGGCGTCGAGGTTCGGCGGCACGACGCGATGCCGCGGCATCATTCCGCCCGCCGTCAAATACAACGTGATGTCGTAGTCAGGCGCCTCGGCCGAACGAATCGCCGTCACCGTCGCGCCGCGCGGCACGATCTCGGCCGCGACCTCCGATAAAAGGATCATGTCGCGGCTCGGATACATCGCCGGCGCAACGTGATCCTGCACCGTTTTCGGGAACTCGAAGTACGGTCCGCCGCGCGCGTGGTAGACGCGAATCAGCGCCGCCGCGAAGAGGATGGCGGCGGCCCAGATGAGGAGGGAGCGCGCGGTCTCGCGGTTCGTCAGATCTCCCGGAAAATGTATGGCCGCAGCACGTCGAGATTCTCTTCGAGCTTCGTGACGTCGAGGTACCGCAGCGTGGCCGCGATCGACGACAGCAGCGAGTTGCCGTCCTGCGGCGTGTAGCAGAAGCCGACCACTTTGCGCGCAGTGGGCACGGTGAGCGTCGACAGCGGCATCACGGTCTGGTTGAGGATGCGGCCGAAGTATCCGTGGTCGCGTCCGAACGAGAAGATCTGGTTCACCGACCGTTTGTTCGTGCATGCCACGCGCGGATTCGAGCGCAGCAGCGACTTGACCTGCTCGAGCGTCGTGTCGTGCTTGAGATCGAGATCGAACCAGAGCGTGTGCATGTACTGCGTGTTGATCTTGATGGCCGAGGAGAAGAGGTTCAGCTTCTCGCCGAGGGTCTGGAAGAGGTGATAGGCATCGCGGGCGTGATGCGTTCCGAATTCGGGATCGTCATGCTTACCCGCCTCGGGTGCGGCAATGAACCCCTTCGAATCGGAGACGTCGTTCGCGCGCCGCATGCAGACGAAGCGGCCGGCGGCGAGGTCGATCTTGCCGTCGCGCGAGGCGATGGTCTTCAGCAGCACGGAGATGTTGTGCGTGTTGCACGAGACGATCTGCACGAAGCGCTCGTCCGGCGACTGCACCTCTTCGTTGATGCCGCGCGCGTATGGTTTGCCGAATCCGAACTCGGAACCCTGCGCCAGAAACCCTTTCGGGCCTTTGCAGCTGTCGTAGTACTTCGCTTTGTTGTCGAGTCCCGCCGGCGTGCAATCGACGACCACCGTGGCCCTCTCCAGCGCCTCCTCGGTGGTAAATGAAACGCGATGCCCGAGCCGCGTGAACTCGTCGCGCGCATCCTCGTCGACGACGAGCCTTCCGCCATGGTTGATGAGATGCTCGACCATGGCCTTGTCGTCCGACTTCGGCGTCCGCTTGTGGAACGTGACCTCGTCGATGCCCCACTTTTCCTTGAAATCCGTAAACAGCCCGATCAGCGGCTCGCCAATCGTGCCGGTCCCGACGACATGAACGATGTTCTTTTTCGACATTACGCAGGTCCCCAAAAAAAGCGCGCGGATTGTAGCAGGGTGGGAGGGGCGTCAGATGCTCACTGCAGGCGCCTCGTCGGCGAAGCCGGCGTAAGAACCGTAGCCCACCGCTTTGAGCGGTGGGTTGGCAGTGGCCGCCGTATCCGTGAGCGCGCTTTAGCGCGCGAAAGAAAGCTTTCTTTCGCCCGCCAAGGCGGGCTCACAAAATCGGTACGACCTGCTGCCCCACGGCTGAAAGCCGTGGGCTACGGTTCTCACGACGGCTACGCCGCCGAAACGAACGCGGCGAATGACTTAACTTGAGGTCTTGGCGGTCCACACGATCTCATTCGCCATCAGCGGCACTTCGCGCAGGAACGGTAACCACTGGGTCGGAAGCGACATCGACACTTCGGTTTGTCCGGTGACGTTCCCGTACATGACGACGGCATACGGACCGCTGTCGAGCTGCACGAGGCTACCGATCGACGGTTCAGGCGCGGCGAGAGGATCAACCTCGCTGAATTCGACGGGAAACAATTCGCGAAGGCGACTTTCCGATAACTGCAAAAGCGCAACTGGCTTCGCGTCTTCGGTCAGTTCGTCCGGTTTAGCACGTCGCATTCAAGAATTTTAACTCGGCAATCACCCGCTCCACTCGTCGATCAAACTCGCCACCAACGCCGTCCATCCCGTCTGGTGCGATGCGCCGAGGCCTTCGCCCGTGTCGCCGTTGAAGTATTCGAAGAACCAGATCAGGTCCTTCCAATGCGGGTCGTGGGCGAAGAGCTCGGCCTGACGTTTGCCGCGGGGGCCGTTCGAGGCGCGGTAGCCGTCGGCGTCGGGGAGGAAGATGTCGGTCATGCGGCGGGCCAGGTCGGCGGCCAGGCCGGTGAGCGTGGTCGTGTTTTCCGGCGGCGGGACGGGGACGTTCGTCAACGTCATGCCGCGGCGCCGCGTGCTGCCGGCGCCGAGGCCTTCGTCGGCGCGCGTGTCGATGAAGGTCGCGTCGCGGTGTTCGGGCTCCGGAACATCGTGGGCATCGCGCAGCGCCACGCGGACCGTTCCGCTGTACGCCTTCTCCAGTTTGCGCAGCGTCTCGATCATCAGGAACGTCGTCGGGAACCACACCGGGCCGCGCCAGTTGCTGTTGCCCCCTTTCAGTTTCGTGGCCGCTTCGGCCGGCTCGTAGGCGACCGAGGCGTCGCCGAAGACGAATGGTTGCTGCTGATGCGCCTTGCTCAGGCTGCGCAATCCGAAAGTCGAGAGGAACTCCGCGGGATCGGCGACGCGCGCGAGGAGATGCTGCAACTGATTCTGATCGACGACGGCCAGCACGTGCGTCGTGTCGCCGTTGTCGTGGACGGTGGTGACGCAGTAATCGACGATGTCGGCGCGGTGCTTCATGAACCAATCGAAGTTCTCGCGGAAGACTTCGAACGGCTCCAGCCACTTCCGTTCGAGGCGTTCGATCGCATAGAGCGGAATGAGGCCGACCAGCGAGCGGACGCGGAATGGCACGTTCGTGCCGTCGGGGAAGCGCAGCAGGTCGTAGAAGAAACCGTCCGTTTCGTCCCACAGCGTCTTGTCGCCGCGCATCATCTTCATCGCCGCGCCGATGTAGACGTAGTGCTCGAAAAACTTCGTGGCCAGACCTTCGTACGCCGCGTTCTCGCGCGCCAGCTCCAGCGCCATGCGCATCATCACCAGTGAGAACATCCCCATCCAGCCGGTGGCGTCGCTCTGCTCGAGTGACGCGCCGCCGGGGAGCGGATTGCTGCGGTCGAAGACGGCGATGTTGTCGAGCCCGAGGAAGCCGCCTTCGAAGACGTTGTTGCCTTCGCGGTCGACCTTGTTCACCCACCAGGTGAAATTCAGCATCAGCTTGTGGAAGCACTTCTCGAGGAACGGCCGGTCGGCGCCGTTGCGGATGCGGTCCATGTTGTAGACGCGCCAGACCGCCCACGCGTGAACCGGCGGATTGAGATCGGAGAACTCCCACTCGTACGCCGGGATCTGGCCGTTCGGATGCTGGAACTGCTCGAACAGCATCAGCCAGAGTTGCTCCTTGGCAAAATGCGCGTCGATGAGCGCCATGACCACGGTGTGAAAGGCGAGGTCCCAGGCCGCGAACCACGGATACTCCCACTTGTCCGGCATCGACAGGATTCGCATGGAGTTGAGGTGGCGCCAGCGCGCGTTGCGTCCGCGCTCGCGCTCCTGCGGCGGCGGCCATTTCGGGTCGTCGCCATCGAGCCAGATGTCGACGTCGAGCAGATAACTCTGTTTCGACCAGAGCAATCCCGCAAACGCCTGCCGCTGGATGTTGCGCTCCTCGGCCGACGCTTTCTTCGGATGGACGCTCTCGTAAAACTCATCCGCCTCAGCGCGCCGGATTTCGATGACGTCGCCGCTGCCGCGCGGATGTCCGCTCGGCGCGAGGCGCATGGTCATGCTGTACGACGCGCCTGCGTCGATCTCCACGCGCTGCCATCCGCACGCTTTCGTTCCGGCGTTGGCCGGATTCACCGCGTCGTGCTCGCCGTTGACGATGCGGCGATGAAACGCGTCCTTCACGAATCGGCTGCGCGAGGGTGCATTCCAAACACGCGGACCATTCGTCTCGTTGTCGGTGAAGAGCAACTCTGTGCCGGCCGGAAACTCGAGCACGTGCGGCCCGAGGTGGGCGTTGTGGAGCAAGCCGGCGAGAGGCGGAGTGTTCGTATCGTCGGCCAGCAACGAAGGACGTCCGTCGATCTCGATCGCCCGGATCGACGGCGGAGTCACCGTTTCGCCGCTCCAGCTCCAGGTGTTGCGGAACCAGAGCTGCGGAATGAGATGCAGCGGCGCGCGCTCGGGACCGCGGTTGTGCGCGGTGATGCGGAAGACGAGGGCGTCAGCATCCTCTTTGGCGATCTCGATGACGACGTCGAAGTAGCGGCTGTCGTCGAAGATGCCGGTATCGATCAGCTCGAACTCGGGATCGTGTCCGCCGCGCTGGCGATTTTCGTCAACTAGTTGACCATACGGAAACGGGCGCTGCGGGTACTTGTAGAGCAGGCGCTGGTAGGCGTGACTCGGCAGCGCGTCGAGATGGAAGTAGCACTCCTTGACGTCCTCGCCATGATTCGCCTCGCCGGGCACGAGGCCGAAGTAGCGCTCCTTGAGAATCGGATCGTGCCCGTTCCAGAGCGCCAGCGACCAGCAGAGGATCTGATAGCGATCGCAGAATCCTGCGATACCGTCCTCGCCCCAGCGGAAGGCCTTCGACCGCGCCAGATCGTGCGGAAAGTACGACCACGCATCGCCGTTCGCGCTGTAGTCCTCGCGCACCGTGCCCCAGGCGCGGTCCGCGAGGTACGGCCCCCACTTGCGCCAGCGGGCGATGTCGTGCGGAGCGCCGGCGAGGCGGGCTCGCTCGGCGGTGATCGGCGACTGATCTGAAAAGCTCAATGTTGAATGTTAAGTGTTAAATGTTGAATGTTGAATGGTTTGGCTCATTCAACATTGAACATTCAACATTCAACATTGAACATTTGCTTTACCACCGATGGTACGCGGGATGTCCTTCCTTCACGGCCACGAACGTGCCTCGGCAGGTGTCGGTGATCTTGCCGTTCGACTCGATCGACGCCTCGACGACGGCTCGATCGTCCGATGCTTCGACGACGTGCGCGCGAATGCGCAGCGGCGCCATCGGCGTGGGACGTTTCAGGAAAACGTGAAAGTCCGACGTTACCGTGCACGGCGGCGTCGCGCTGCCGTTGCGTTCCATCAGCACCATCGTCGCCGCCCAGTTGCTGTGGCAGTCGAGCAGCGCGCCGATGATGCCGCCGTTCAGGACGTTATCAAACGCGGCGTGATGCGGCTCCGGCGTCCAGTCGCAGACGAATTCGTCGCCCTCGCGGAAGCTGCGGATGCGAAGACCTTGGTCGTTCGCCGGACCGCATCCGAAGCAGCGGTTCTGCGGCGCGTACGTTTCCTGGATGCTTTTTTCGGTCACGAGGCAGATTCTAACCACAGAGGCACAGAGGTCATGGGGAGGATTTCTCTGTGTCCTCTGTGCCTCTGTGGTTATATCGCCTTCACATCGGGGAAGAATTCGTGGAACAAGCGTTCGAGTTCCGCGCGATGAACGTCCTCGAGAAAATGCACCGCCGACGCGAGTTGCGGACGTCGCGACAAGCGATGCGAGATGCCGCCGAGTGCGCGGCGGATTCCGTCGAGCGATTGATACGACGATAACCATCCTTCGTCGCGCATTCGCGGATAGACGATCCGCAGGCGTCCGGGGAGTTCGTCGATCTGCGGATCGATCGTGGCGTAGACGCGGTTTAGAAACGCATCCAGCGGTTCGGACGAATAGCGCGTGAAATCGACAGCCAGGAAGTGATCGAAGAAAACGTCCGCGATCACGCGCGCGTAGTGGCCGTGCTCGGGGATCAGCACGCGGCGGAATGCGGCCACCGAGGGGTGCGAATCGGTGAAGGCATCGACGCGGCGGTGATGGCGGATTCCCGCGGCGATCGTCGGCGGCACGTCGTCGCCGATCCGTCCTTTCACGAAGTCGCCGGCCAGGTTTCCGATCAGTGATTCCGCGGTTTGCTCGGCCAGCAACAGATGCGCGAGGTAGTTCACCGGATTACGATACCGGCATGCGCAAACTGACGACCGTTCTCCTTGCCCTTCTTGCGGCCGCGCCGCTTCTAGCCCAGAAGCCGACCATCGACGCCTCCGAATACGCGGCGCGCCGCGCGCGGCTGGCGAAGGAGATCGGGCCGAACGCGATCTTCGTCGCCTTCTCGCCCAAGCTGCAGATTCGCAGCGGCGATCAGGAGTGGCCGTTCCGGCAGAGCGACGATCTCCTCTACCTCACCGGCATCGACGAGGAAGACACGACGCTGGTCATGGTTCCCGGCGATCCCGAATTCGCCGAGGTTCTGTTCGTGCGCGATCGGAATCCGCAGCAGGAAGTCTGGACGGGACGCATTCCGCCGCACGAAGAGATCACGAAGATCAGCGGCATCAAGCGCGTGGAGTCGTCGCGCGGCGCGCGCAATTTCGTGAACACGGCCATCACCGGCTGGCCGTACGTCACGAATTTCGATGCGCTGACCGAACGCCTTCCGCCGCGTTCGATGCCGCATTACTACGACGCGGTGCTGAACGGGACCGCGGAGATCTGGACGGTCAACGAAGCGCGCATCCCCGATGCGACCGCGCCGGCGACGCAGGAGCAGCTCTTCGTGCGCGACCTGCGCGATCGTTTTCCGTCGCTCCGCTTCCGCGACGCGCAGCCGCTGCTCGTGCACATGCGCGAGGTCAAGAGTCCGGGCGAAGTGGCCATCATCCAGCGCGCCATCGACATCACCGAGGCCGCGCAGAAGGCGGCCATGAAACGGGTGCTGACCGCGACAAGCGAAAATCAGGTCGATGCCGTGATCGACTACACCTACAAGGACATGGGCACCTGTTGCTGGGCCTTCCCCTCGATCGCGGCCTCGGGGACGAATACGACCACTCTGCACTACATGAGCAATAACGGCCCGGTCGATCGTAACGGGCTCTTTCTCACCGACCTCGGCGCCGAATACCTCGGCTACTCCGCCGACGTTACGCGAACGTATCCCGCCAGCGGCAAGTTCACCGCCGATCAGCGCGCCATCCACAGCGCCGTGTACCAGGCGCAGGAAGCGGCCATCGCGGCGCTCAAGCCCGGCGGCCATTTCCGCGACGCCGACCACGCCGCCATCGCCGTCATCGGACGCGAGCTCCTTCGCCTCGGACTGATCTCGAAGGACGATCCGAAGCAGGTTTTCATGTACTTTCGCCACGTGCCCGGCCACCACATCGGCCTCGACACGCACGACGTCGCCGATCGCGATCGCAAGATCGAGCCGAACATGGTCTTCGCCGTCGAGCCTGGGATTTACGTGCGCAAGAACGACATCCTGTCCAATCCGGCTTACCTGAAACTGACGAAGGACGAGCAGGCGTCGATCGCGAAAGCGCTCGACCGCTACGACGGCATCGGCGTCCGCATCGAGGATAACGTGCTGATCACGGAGAGCGGCGCGAAGCTGTTGTCATCCGGCTCGCCGCGCAAGGCCGAGGACATCGAAAAGTTCATGGCCTCGGCGAAGTAGCGCCGCGCCTCGTGCTACGCGCTGCGCAGCACGAGGCGGAACGGATTCGGGCCGAAGGTGTTGTCGGGACGGACGGTGAGCACGCGGACGGTGTTCGGCTTGTTGCCGTCGTCGTCCCCCGGCGTCGCGGCGATGAAGCCGGAGGCGCCGTCGACGTCGGCGGTGAGTCCGAACTCGCGCGCGGTGGCGAGCGGCAGCAGCGTCACGAGATACTCGCCGGGGGTAACCGTCTCCACGGCCGCAGGCGCGCTGGCGTTCATGAGGCGCGCGCATCCGGCGTCGTCGATTGCGAAGTTCCACTGCAACTGGGCGATCATCTCTTTCACCTCACTTTCGTAGTGACTACGGACGCCGCAACGTTACAGATTGGTTCGGATATCCTTTGCCGCTCGTATGAACGCCATCGAAAGCCGCTCGCTGCGGAAGGTCTATCCCGCGCCTGCGATCAAGAAACGCCGCGGTACGCCCGCGCCTCCGGCGCCGCTGTCGAGCGGCATCGTGGCCATCGATTCGCTCGATCTCGCGGTCGCCGACGGCGAATTCTTCGGCGTTCTCGGGCCGAATGGCGCGGGGAAGACGACGCTCATCGGCATTCTCACCACGCGCGTCCGCATCACCTCGGGCGAGGCGATCGTCGCCGGCGCGAACGTCAGCACCGAGCCGGCCGCCGTGCGGCGGCGCATCGGCGTCGTGCCGCAGCGTCCGAATCCGGATCGCAGCCTCAGCGTCATCGAAAACCTCGTCTTCCATGCCACCTACTTCGGCGTTGCGCGCGCCGAGGCGGCGAGAAAAGGGGCGGAGTTGCTGGAGAGGCTGGGGATCGCCGACAAGATGAACGCCAAGGTCGACCAACTCTCCGGCGGCCAGCAGCAGCGGCTCATGATCGCGCGCGCGTTGACGCACGATCCGCGCGTGATCTTCCTCGACGAGCCGACGGTCGGCCTCGATCCGCAGGCGCGGCTGGCACTGTGGGACATCCTGCGCGAGCTGCACGGGCAGGGGAGGACGATCGTGATGTCGACGCACTACATGGAGGAAGCCGATCAGCTCTGCGACCGGCTGGCCATCATCGATCAGGGCAAACTGCTCGCGCTCGACACTCCCGCGGCTCTCAAAGCGAAAGCGCCGGGCGACACGCTCGTCGAGGTCACGTTTGACGGCGACGCCTCGGTGGTCGCCGACGCAGCGCGATCGATCGAAGCGGTGTCGAATGCCGAGGCGCGCGGGCCGTTGCTGCGGGTTTTCAGCAAGCGGGGCGGCGAAGTGATCCCGGCCCTGATCAATGCCGGCGAAGCGAACGGCAGGATCGTGCGCGACATCCATCTTTCGCGTCCCAGCCTGGAGACGCTCTTCATCTCGCTCACCGGAAGGAAACTGACATGACCGCGGATTCGCTCACTCCCGTCGCGCCGTGGCGCGTCTTCGTGGCCATCCTGTTGCGCGACCTCACCGTGGCCCGCCGCGAGCTGCCGTACTTTCTCGTGCGCACGGCGCTGCAGCCGATCCTGTTTGTCATCGTCTTCGGTTTTCTGCTGCCGAAGATGGGGATGATTCCGGCCGGCTACTCGACGACCATGCTGCCCGGCATCGTGGCGCTGAGCCTGACGCTCTCCGCGATTCAGTCGGTGGCGCTGCCGATGATGCAGGACTTCGGATTCACGAAAGAGATCGAAGACCGGCTGCTGTCGCCGGTACCGATTCAACTGGTAGCGGTCGAGAAAGTCGTCGCCGGCGTGCTGCAGGGGATCGTGGCCGCGCTCTTTGTCCTGCCGCTGGCGCGGCTGATCATGGGACCGATTCCCGGTCTCAGCTTCCACAACGCGCCGCTGCTGCTCGTGGTCACGGTTCTCGGCGGCGCGGCATTTTCGGCCGGTGGCCTCTACCTCGGCACCGGGATCGCGCCGCAGCAGATCGGACTGATGTTCAGCGTCATCGTCGCGCCGATGATCATGTTCGGCTGCACGTATTACCCGTGGGCGGGACTGAGTCACGTGCCGGTGATGAAGTGGCTGGTGCTCATCAACCCGCTCGTATACGTGTCTGAAGGGATGCGCGCCGCGCTGACGCCGGGCGTGCCGCACATGCCGGTGCTGCTGATTCTCGGCGCGCTGGTGGTCCTGACAGTCCTGTTCATGTACCTGGGACTGCGGGCCTTCGACAAGCGCGCGATGAGTTAGCTGTCATCCTGAGGCGCCGAAGGCACGGAGCGCAAAGCGCGGAGTGCCGTAGGACGGCGAAGGATCCCCGGCTGCTAACCAGGGCGGGCGGTGGATTCTTTACGAACGCGCGAGCTTTGAGAGCCGCCACCCGACCGGGTTACCAGCCGGGGATCCTTCGACCGTCCTACGCGACTTCGGCTTCGCCTACATCGCTCCGGCGGCTCAGGATGACATGCCGCGACTTTGGGCTTTGCGGCGGGGGAGGAGCGCGGTAAGATTTCCGGGCGACTCCCCTGCGCGCCAGAATCGTTCACTTAAGCTGTTCAGTCATTAAATACTGATGGACACGGATACCCGGACGGCATTACACTGTCCGCGGTTTGTCCAAAATCGTATGAGAGGAGAACGTGTGCAACCAGTAAAAAGCAATCGCGGGAGACCCATTGTTCACACCGAGCCCTGGGCGAAGATCACAGTCGTCCTGTTGGATCGGCACGTCGCGTACCTCGATCGTCTGGCCATCGACATTCGTCTGAAGCATGGCAAGGCAATCAGCCGCGCGGAAATCATCCGAGGATTGATCGAAGCTGCTTTCCAGAGCAACGTCGATCTTTCACAGGCGGATTCGATCGGATCGCTAGTCGAGCTCCTGACCGGATCGCCCATGAAGAATCGGAAAACCCGCTAGGCACCTCGGGATACCGCTGTACGCCGTCTGCCTTTCGCGCGCAGCTCGCCTGCCGCGAGTTGAGCGATCTCATACTCACTGCTCGCAACAGTGAGATCGATGTTGCTCTCCTCGATGCGGTCGAGAATCGTGCGGATTGCATGCGGCCACCCGAATGCCTTTGGCATCTCGGGATTGATCTCGCCCGACATCTTCGACAAGAACGAAGCGTGGCGTTGCGAGAGGAAAATCGTCTCAGTCGCCGGGTCCTGCCCGGCGACACTTCCCTTCATCGATACGAGTTTCATAACCGGTTCCAAAGTAGGAGTGTCGCGGGGCCGGGAAATCCCTACCCCTCATCAAAAAAAGTTTTTTTAAATGGGTACCGGAGCCACCGGTCGCGATGCGCTCGTTTTAGCGGCGTGACGCCACCATCTTCGCGTTGTGGCGCGACCACGTGACGGCGTTTCCGGCCTGCGCGCACACCTACACCCGACGCGCCGTAGTGTCGCGCGTCATCGCTGCAGTGTCGCGATCCATCGCTGCAGTGTCGCGATCCATCGCGCTACGTGCGCTACTCTTCGCCGATGCTGAAACGCATTGCATCGGCTCTCCTTCTCTTCGCGCTCGCTACTCCTCTCGTCGCCGCGCCGCGTAAAAAAGTCGCGGCGAAACCGGCGCCGCCGGCGATTACCGTCGACACGCACGCCGACACACCCAGCGAGTTTCTCGATCATCCCTTCGACCTCGGCGTGCTCAACACGCGCGGCCATTTCGACTATCCGCGCATGAAGGCGGGCGGTCTGGACGCCGAGTTTTTCGCCGCGTACGTTCCCGCCAAGTACGCGAATAAAGGCGCAGCCGCGTACTGCATGAAGATCATGGAGACCATCCATGAGATGGTCGACATGTATCCGTCGTGGGTCCGCTTCGCCACGTCGACCGCCGGCATCCGCAGCGCCGTGGCCGAAAATCGCCGCGCGATTCTCATCGGCATCGAAGGCGGCCACGCCATCGAGGACTCGCTCGATCTGCTGCGCGCCTTCTACCGTTTCGGCGCGCGCTACATGACGCTGACGCACACGAACACGAACAACTGGGCCGACTCGTCGACCGATGAAGCGAAACACAACGGTCTCAGCCCCTTCGGCAAGCAGGTGGTCCTGGAGATGAATCGCCTCGGCATGCTCGTCGACATCTCGCACGTCTCCGACAAGACCTTCTACGACGCCATCGAGGTTTCGAAGGCGCCGGTCATCGCCTCGCATTCGTCGTCGCGCGCGCTCGCCGGCGCGCCGCGCAACATGACCGACGACATGCTTCGCGCGCTCGCGAAGAATGGCGGCGTGGCCATGGTGAATTTCTATCCCGTCTTTTTGTCCGACGAGGTTGCGAACGCGTCGAAGGCGCGCGACGAGAAACTGAAGCCCGAGATCGCCGCGTTGAAAGCGAAGGATCCGGCGGAAGGTCCCGAGTATCAGGAGGGAGTGCGGAAGCTGATGGCGGCCAATCCGCTGCCGAAGGTGTCGTGGACGGTGATCGTCGATCACATCGACCACATGGTGAAAGTGGCCGGCATCGATCACGTCGGCATCGGCTCCGACTTCGACGGCATCCCCGCCGTCCCCGAGGGGATGGAGGACGTCAGCAAGCTGCCGGCGATTCCGGCGGAGCTGAAGCGCCGCGGCTACACCGATTCCGACGTCAAAAAAATCATGGGCGAAAACTTCATGCGCGTCTTCGCGGAGGCGGAGAAGGTCGCGAAGGAAATGCAGGCGGCGAAGTAGCGCGTCGCGATGGCGAAGCCGTCGTAAGAACAGTAGCCCCCGGTTTTAACCGGGGGAAGCAGTCAGGTGGCGGAATCGAGAGCCCGCTTGAGCGGGCGAAAGAGAGTACGCGCGAATCGTTCTTTCGCCCGCTAAAGCGGGCTCACAAGACTTTTGAGCGTTCGATTCCCCCAGCTCAAAGCTGGGGGCTACGGTTCTTACGACGGCTTCACCGCCGAACGTCCTGATGAACCTCTACGACCGAACGTACGCGCGGCCGCCGTGCAACTCGTCTGACTCGTCGCGGATGTAGACGCGGAGAAGGTAGTCGAGCGCGAGGGCGAGGCCCTGGCGTTCGCGGAGCGTCGCCAGCAGCGGGACGGAGAGCGCGCCGAAAAACATCGCGGTGCTGAGCCAGCCGTTGGGGTGGATGCCGAAGTAGAGGATGGCGATGCCGGCCAGCAGCGGAATGCGGTCGGTGATGATCATGAACATCAGCGTGTCGCCGTAATCGCGCTGATAGAGCAGGCCGCATTCGGTGCAGCGCTCGTGCGTTTTCAGGAATCGCACGAACAGCTGGCCTTCGCCGCAGCGCGGACAGCGGCGGCGCAATCCGCGCATGAGGGCGGTGCGGATCGGCGTGCGGACGGCGGGAGTGATTTCCATCGGCGCGACTTAGAACGATCGGTGCCGCGGCGCGATTCCGTTTTATGCTCTGCGCCCACATGAACGTCAGTGCAGGAACGCGGCTCGGTCCGTACGAGATTGTCTCGCCCGTCGGAGCGGGCGGGATGGGGGAGGTCTGGCGCGCGCGCGACACCCGGCTCGACCGCAGCGTGGCCATCAAAGTTCTGCCGCGCGAATTCGCCGGCAACGCGCAGTTGAAGATGCGATTCGAGCGCGAGGCGAAAGCGATCTCGCAGCTCAATCATCCGAACATCTGCACGCTGCACGACGTCGGCGAAGAGCAGGGGACCAACTTCCTGGTCATGGAGCTCCTCGAAGGCGAGACGCTCGCGGACCGCGCTGCGAAAGGTCCGCTGCCGCTGGCCGAGGTGCTGCGTTACGGAATCCAGATCGCCGACGGCCTCGACCGCGCCCATCGCGCGGGGATCGTTCATCGCGATCTGAAACCGGGCAACATCATGATCACGAAGAGCGGCGCGAAGCTGCTCGACTTTGGTCTGGCCAAAGGTGGCGGACCGATGCCCGGCGAGAATGCCGCCGAGCTGCCGACGATCGCCAAGCCGCTGACGCAGGAAGGGACGATCATCGGCACGTTTCAGTACATGGCGCCCGAGCAGCTCGAAGGCGCCGCCGCAGATGCCCGCACCGACATTTTCGCCCTCGGCACGGTCCTCTACGAGATGGCCACCGGGCGCCGCGCGTTCGAAGGGAAAACGCGCACGTCGCTGATCGCCGCGATCGTCAGCGCGCAGCCGCCCGCCATCACGAACGTGCAGCCGCTGGCGCCGGCGTCGCTCGATCACGTCATCGCCACGTGCCTTGCGAAAGATCCCGACGACCGCTGGCAGAGCGCGCATGACGTCGCACAGGAGCTTCGCTGGATTCAAACGAATGCCGCGGCCGCTGCGCCGGCGCGAGCCACGTCGAAGCGATGGATTGCAATCTCTGCTGTCGCGTTGCTCGCCGCGATTATCATGGCGGCGTTCTACGCACGCGCCCGCATCCGGCCGAAAGAGGCGGTTGCGTTCTCGATCCTGCCGCCGCGTGAGTATGTCTTCCGCGCGCTGCAGATCGCGCCGGATGGAAGCGCGGTGGCGTTCATCGCCTCCAACGAACGTGGCGAATCAGCCGTATGGGTGCGCCGCATCGGGTCGGTGACTGCGACGAAGGTCATCGAAGGCGCAACGATGGCCAGGAACGTCGTCTTCTGGTCGCCGGATGCGAAGTGGCTCGGGTACTTCGACGATCGCAGGATCATGAAGGTACCCGCGCAGGGCGGTACACCCGAGACGGTTTGCTCGGCTTGCGTTTCCTACGGCGACGGTGCGGCGTGGAGCCGTTCGGGGACGATTCTCTTCACCCCGAAATTCGCCGAGGGGTTGTTCCGTGTTCCCGCCAGCGGCGGAACAGCGGTGCGCGTCACGTCGCTCGATGCAAAGCATCGCGAGACGCTGCACGGCTGGCCGCAGTTCATCGACGACGGCGAACGTTTCGTCTATCTCTACCGCACCTTTTCGGATGAGAAGAACGCGATTTACGGCGGGAGCCTCGACGGCAAGACGCGCGTCTTCGTGACCAACGCGGACTCGCTGGTCGGCGTGTCGGGAGGGTATCTGCTCTTCGTGCGCGACGGTGGGATGTACGGGCAGCGATTCGACAGCGCGAAGATGCGCCTGACCGGCGAGCCGCGCAAAGTCGTCGACGGCGCCTTCTACGATGAGGACAGCGCGCATTCCTTCGCCTCGGTGGCGTCGAACGGAGCTCTCGTCTACATGCCCGCCTCGAACACGGAGCGGAAGATGGAGATCGGCTGGTACGACCGCGGCGGCCGGCTGATCGAGAAGCTGTTCGATGACGTGAGCGTCCAGTCCCTCGCCTTGCCACCGGACGATTCCAAGGTTGCCATGGAGAAGTTCGAGCCGAAGAAGGGCGCGTACGACGTCTACGTCTACGACGTTGCCCGCGGCGTCCGCACACGCCTCACCAGTGGCCTGGCCAACTATTCGGTGCCGGTATGGACGCCGAGCGGCGACCGGATCATCTATGCGGGCGATGGCGACGGCATGTACGACGTCTATCAGCAGCCGGACGACGGTGCCACGCCGCCGCAGCCGGTATGGAAGGGCGGCGACGACAAGCATCCCACCAGCATCACGCCTGACGGCCGATGGCTGCTGGCGCTGCAGTATTCGGCGAAGGCGAAGAGCGATATCTGGCTCGTGCCGCTCGACGGGGCGGGAAAGCCATCGGCGCTCATCGCGACGAACGAGGACGACTTCGGTGCGAGGGTTTCGCCCGACGGGAAGTGGATTGTCTACGGATCGGAGCAGTCCGGCCGCCCTGAGGTGTACGTGCGCGCGTTTCCCAATGGCCACTCCGTTCAGGTCTCGATCGACGGTGGAGACTCGCCGTACTGGAGCCCCGACGGATCGGAAATCTATTTCACATCGCGCGACGTCGACGTGATGGCCGCGCCGTTCCACGCCGCCGGTGTGGTGCCGCAGCCCGGCAAACCTGCGTCACTGTTCCGCTTCCCGAAGGCGATGACCTCGTTTACGCCGTCGCACAAGCCTGGGCGGTTCCTCGGAGCGGTGCGCACGGCCCCCGAGGAGTCGATCAAAGTCATCAACTACATGTCGGGATGGATGGAGAAACTGGAGAACTGACGCGCGATTCCGGCGTGAAACGCCATGCTAGGATGCGCGATCCTCTGGGCGGCCAATGATTCTCCCATTCATCCAGGCAGTCTTGGTGATCGCCGCAGGCGTCGCACTGTTCTGGCTGTGGCGTTTGGCCGCGCCGTCCGAGCGGTGGCTGCGTTACGTCGTGGCGGCGGGATTTCTCGGCCGCGCAATCGTGGGGCAGGCGTTGTTCTGGATCTCGTGGGCGCGGTTGCCGATCGCGCGCAGCATGCAGGTCGGTGATGGATTGTGGTCCTTCGCCATCGATGCGCTGGTCTACAGTCCGTTCGCACGTTCGGGTGCCCAGCACGGTCCGTGGGCCATCATCACGTTCGATCGCACCGCTCCCTCGGTGATGTACATCCAGGCGCTGGCAGTCATGGACTTACTGTTCGGCATCGTCACGTCATCCGGTTTGCTGCTGAATCTGTTTTGCTACCTCGGCATGATGGCCTTGCTGGTCCACTGGCCGGTCAAAACGCCGGCGGCGCGAAAGGCCGCGGCGATCGTGATCGCGGCAATCAGTCTCTCGCCGGCCTTCGTTCTCTGGTCGACGCAGCCGCTGAAGGACACGCTCTTTCAGTTTCTGGTCGTGGCGTTCGTGGCCTCGTGCGCGTGGTGGCAGCGCGCCTGGTCGATGCCGGGCCACATCGCTTCACGAATCGGCATCGGGGTGTTGCTCTCGATTTTGGTGTACGCACTGGCCGGAATGCGCTGGTACTTCGCATTCGCGCTGATCATCGCCGCCTCGCTGTTTCTGTTTCTGACGGCGTTCCGAACGGCGGCGCGGCCGGTCGTTGCGTTCCTCGTGGCGATCGTGCTGCCGATTGTCTTTTGTCGGGCGCTCGTGGCCGCCGCAGAGCCGTATATGCCGCCGCAACTTATCGCCGTGATGGCGCCGTCGACCGCGATCCGCACGATCCCGCAATTGCCCGTCGCGCTGATCGGCGGCGTCGACTCCGCCCGCGACGGTTTCCAGCGCTCCGGCGGCAAGACGGCCATCGTCGACGCGAGCACGCCGGCGGCAACTGCGCCGGCGGTGGTTGCCACTACTGCGCAACCGCACAAAGCGGCGGCACCTATGGTGCAACCGAGCGCGCCGGCGATTGCGGCAACACCGGCCCCAATGTCACGCGCGTCGCGCCTCGAAGCCGGCGTTGCCGCCACCGTTCTGCCGCGCACGATCGGTGAGCCGCTCGGCCTTTTTCATATCGCCGGCGGCCGCGGAATGTTGTGGTTCACGGAGATCGACACGCTGATTTTTGACCTCAGTCTGCTATTGGCCATTCTCGCGATCGCACGTCAGTTCCGGGCGTCGTTGCGCAGTCCGTTGGCGTGGCTGGTCGTCGTTCTGACCGTGCTCGTCGGCGGACCGCTGGTCTACTCGATCACGAATTACGGCACGCTCTTCCGGCTGCGCGAGATGATTTTCATCGGCCTGCTCTTCACGCCGTTGGCAGTGGCAAGCGCGGCTCCTGCCCGAACGCGCGTCGACGCCGCGTCGTAACGTTCGCAGGACCTCGGATGTCGAACGTTCCCCAACCAATCAGGATTGTGCACGTCATTACGGGCCTGAGTGCAGGCGGCGCCGAGCGAACGATGATCAATGTCGCGCGCGGTCTCGATCCGGCGCGTTTTCAATCGAGCGTGATCTCGCTTTCGCGCGATCACACGTTCGCGCCGGCGCTCCACGCCGCCGGCATCCCGATCACGACGCTCGATGCGCGCCCGCTCCTGACTCTCGGCCTCGGACCGCTTCGCCGCGTCGCGCGGATTTTGCGCCGCGAGAAGCCGGACGTCGTGCAGACGTGGCTGTTCGACGCCGATCTGGTCGGCGGCATCGCCGCATGGATGACCGGCGTGCCGGTGATCTGGAACGTCCGCGCGTCGCTGTCGGACAGCGGCTGGCGGCCGCTGGCCTCGAGCGTGCGGCTGCGCATCGTCGCGCGCATCTGCGAGGCGCTGTCCGGCGTCATTCCGCACAACATCATTTCGTCGTCGCAAGCGAACGTGCGCCGGAATCTGCACCGTTACCAGCAGGAGAAGCTCCGCGTCATCGGCAACGGAGTCGACGTCGATCTGTTCAAGCCGGATCGCATAGCGCGTGCCGAGGTGCGCGAGGAGTTGGGAGTTTTGGAGAGCACGCCGCTGATCGGGATGGCGGCGCGCTTTCATCCCGTGAAGGATTTCGAGACGTTCTTCGCCGCCGCGCAGCGTGTGATCGAGACGCACCCCGAGGGGCGTTTTCTACTGTGCGGGCAGGGAATGGAGCGCGAGAATGCCGCGCTGACGCGAATCATTCGTTCGCATGGACTGGAAGATTTCGTGCTGCGGCTCGGATTCCGCGACGACGTCGCCCGTATCTTTGGCGCGCTCGATCTTCACGTGCTGTCGTCAAAGTCCGAGAGCTTCGGCAATGTGCACATGGAGGCGATGGCGGCTGGTGTGCCGTGCGTCTCGACCGACGTCGGCGAGGCGCGATCGATCATCGGTGATACCGGACGCATCGTGCCGCGCGGCGATCCCGCGGCGCTCGCGGCCGCCATACGCGAACTGATCGATCTGCCGTCCGACGAACGCGAGGCGCTTCGCGTTCGCGCGCGGGAGCGCATCGTGCGCGAGTTTCCGCTGGCGTCTGTTGTCGAGCGATACGCGCAACTGTACGAAGAGGTCGTTGGCGGATGACGCTCCCGAATTTCCTCATCATCGGCGCCGCCAGATCGGGCACGACCTCGCTCTACCACTATCTGCGTCAGCATCCGGACGTCTTCATGAGTCCGATCAAGGAACCGAACTACTACACCGACGAGGACAATCTCCTCGACATGCCGGCCATCCGTTCGCGGACTGCGTACGAGGCGCTGTTTGCGGAAGCGAAGGGCGAGCGCGCGATCGGGGAGGCGAGCGTCCGGTACCTGAATGCCGTCGCCGGCATCGATCGCATCCACGCCGATCTTCCGGGAGTCCGCCTGATCGCGCTGCTGCGGCAGCCCGCGGATCGTGCCTGGTCGAGTTCCATGGGCCGCTTCGCGACCGGCCGCGAAACACGGAGTCCGGAAGAAGCGCTGAAGCCGGGCAGCTACGCATTCGAGACCAGCCGTTACTACCCGCGGCTGCGGCGTTACTACGACCGCTTTCCGCGGCGGCAGATCAAGGTCATCCTCTTCGAAGACCTCGCCGCAAATCCGCAAGAGGTACTGCGGGACGTCTTCGGCTTTCTCGACGTCGATCCCGGCTTCATCGCCGATACCGGAATCCGCCACAACGCCGGCGTCGCACCGCGCTCGAAGTTTCTGAATCGCCTGGCCGACTCCGGCCTGCGCTTTTTCCGGCCGATCGTCCCGCGATGGTTCCTGTCGCGGGGTCTCGGCGTCAGATTGCGGCGTCCGATTCTTCGCGCGCCGGAACCGATGTCGCCCGAGCTTCGCCGGCGGCTCACCGATCTCTATCGCGACGACATCGTGGCGACGGGAGAATTGATCGGCCGCGATCTGTCGCACTGGCTGTGATCACTCCAGCTTTGCGATCTCCACCAGCAGAGCCAATCCCGTTTCGTCGCGGCGGATGGTGACGTTGCCGCGGCTGACGCCGGCATTCGCGCAGTAGCGGTAGATGTCCTCTTCGGAGCGCTCGATCAATTTCCAGTTGCCGAAGTACTCGATCAACGGCCGGTACGGATTTCCCGCGGCGATGTTGGTGAAGTAGAACGTCCCTCCCGGCGCGAGTGCGCGCACCGCGAGCTGGATCAGCAGCGTGGCCACGCGTTCGTTGAGGTAGTCGACGAGACCGCCTGCAAGCACGAGATCGAACGCGCCGCGCGGAAGGCGCCGCGCGAAGGTGAGCGCGTCGCCCTGCCGGAAATGGCAATGCGACGCGATCGGCTGCAGCGCTTTTCGCGAAAACGTCAGCGCGTCTTCGTCGATGTCGTTCAGCCAGATGTCGCCGGCCAGCGGCGGCAGATGATCGAGAATCAACCGAAGGTCGGGACAGCTTCCGCAGGCGATCGACGCGATGCGCGTCCGGCCGGGATTCATCAGCATCGTGCGCATCAACCGCGCGGCCTGATGCTGAATCTTGTTGCGATGCTGCTGCGCGATCGAGCGGCTCAGCGCGTACGCCTCGCACGACCGCGCGATGCGGTCGCTGGCTTTGTTCGCAGACGCCCCGCCGATCAGATACTCGACCGTCTCGAAGTCGCCCGGATATCCGCGCGGCCACGTCTGCAGCCGCTCCACGAACGGCGAGCGCGCATGAACGCGGCGTACCGGCTCAAGCACGGCCCGGATGTCGTCCGGCTCCATCTCCGCGTTTTCGCACGCCAGGATGGCCGCGCAGAGTTGATGAACGATGGCGAGCAGGCGGTGGTACAGCTCCTCCTCGCGCAGATGCTCGTCATCGAGCGACAGAAAGTCCTCGACGTGACCGCGTAACTGTTCGACTGCTCGCTGCTGCTGGATCCCTTTCGACTTCTCCGCGTCTGGGTCGGACAAGCGAGGTTCCTCCTGCGATCTCTCTTTCCACGATTGGACGGACCGCGCCGCCGTTTTCCGCGTCCGCTACACTTACGTTCTTGCCGCGCGCGAAACTGCTCACCGTCCTCGGCGTGACGTTCGGCCTGGCCGTGACGGTCGGGAACATGATCGGCGCCGGCATCCTGCGCACGCCGGGCGACATCGCCGCGCAACTTCCCACCTTCTGGCCGTTCCTGACCGTCTGGATCGTCGGCGGCCTCTACGCGCTCCTCGGCGCGAACGCGCTGGCGGAACTGGGGACGCTCGTGCCTGAGTCGGGCGGGCAGTACGTCTTCGTTCGACGCGCCCTCGGCGATTACGCGGGACTCGTGGTCGGCTGGAGCGACTGGATCTCCACCTGCGGCACGACCGCGGCCGTCTCCATCGTCGTCGGCGAATACACGCTCGTGCTCTTTCCGCAGATGCGCGGCATCGAGCCGATCGCGCTGGCGGTCATCGCGGTGCTGACGCTCATCCAGTGGTTCGGCGTTCGCTGGGGCGGCTGGACGCAGGACCTCACCAGCCTTCTGAAAGCGCTGGCCTTCCTCTTCCTCATCGCCGCCTGCTTCTACCTCGGCGGACGCCATCCGACCGCGCCGTCGATCGAGGCGGAGCGCGAAGGCTCGATGGCCATCGCCTTCATCCTCGCCCTGCAGGCCGTCATCTACACCTACGACGGCTGGACGGCGGTCATCTACTTTTCGGAAGAGGTGAAAGACTCCGGCCGCAACATCCCACGATCGATGTTCGGCGGCGTGCTGGCTGTGATGGCCATCTACCTGCTCGTGAACGTCGCCTTTTTGCGCGTCGTGCCGCTGGGCAGCATCGCCGGACAGAAGATGGCCGCGGGCGTCGTCGCGCAGCATCTCTTCGGCGGATACGGCGACACGATCCTGCGCGTAATCATGATCGTCTCGCTGCTCAGCGCGGTGAACTCGAACGTGATGATCGCGCCGCGCGTCCTCTTCGCGATGAGCCGCGACCGCCTCTTCTGGAAAGGCGCGGCCGAAGTGAACAAGGGCGGCACGCCCGACATCGCCCTGCTGTTCAGCAGCTTCCTGGCAGCAGTGTTCGTGATCTCCGGAAAATTCGAGCAGGTCATCGCCATCCTGGCCTTCTTCTTCGTCGCGAATTACACGCTGTCGTTCGCGTCGCTCTTTGCCATGCGGCGGAGCGCGCCCGACGCGCCGCGTCCATTCCGCGCCATCGGCCATCCGTTCACGACCGTCCTGGCGCTGCTCGCGTCCGTCGCCTTCCTCGTCGGCGCCGTCATCAGCGACACGCGCAACTCGCTCTACGCGGTCGGCGTTCTCGTGCTGACGATTCCGTTGTACCTGCTGGTGAAGCGCCGCGGCAGCGATACGGCCTGACGCTACTTCCAGATGCCGCCGATCGGATGGGCTGCGGCGTCGCCGGCTGCCATGGTCGCCGGAATGTGAAAGATTTCCTCGATCGTGCGCAGCAGGTCGTAATGGTCGTACGAAACATCCGCGATCACCGTGTGCGGCAGGACCGCGCCGCCCCAGAAAGCCGTGTAGACGCGATTGCCGTCGCCGCCAACGATCCACCTGCCGCGATCTTCGTCGAAGGTGATGACGAGGAGCGTATCGCGCCACGCGTTCGGATCGGCCATGAGCGGCTTGAACTTCGCAGTCAGCCAGTCGTCGGCGAATCGCACCGGCTGGTCGTGCGCGTCGTCGTCGAGATTCGGGATGACGAGCGAAAGCTGCGGCAGCGCGCCCGACGCGAAGTCCGCGGCGAAATGCGTGAACGGGACGATGTTCCTGCACGCATCATGATCCGCAACGTCGGCGAAGCTGATGAATGGATTGTGTTTGCGAACGTACCTGCCGATCTGCTTCTCCCCGTGGCATCCCTCTTCCGGATAGTCCTCGGCATACGTCTTCCAAGTCACGAATCGACCGATGTGCGCGCGGTCGAGCGTGACGTTCGCGTCGCCCGGCACGCCTGACGTACTGCCCGAGATCATGGCAATGTAATTCGGCTGGGACGGATGGGTGAGCGCGTAGTACCGCGCGAGATAGGCGCCGTCGTTCGCCATCCACGCCATGAACGGCTGCGCCTTCGCGCGGTCCGCGTTCTGGTTTTCGAGGATGACGATGACCACATGCCTGACGTCCACGTGCGCCGGAAACGGCGGCGGCGTTCCGGTATGCGGCCGTTGCGTCGTCGCGCATCCGGCCATCGCGAACACGAGCAGCGCGATGCAGCGTTTCATCATCGGTTCCACACGCGATACATTCTCATTTCGCGCCATGACTTATCAATTCGAACCTCGTCTCGCGTACGCGCGAACGCTTCCCTCGCGCTACTACTTCGACCAATCCGTTCTCGACGACGAGAACCGCAACATTTTCGCGAAGAGCTGGCAGCTCGCCGGCCGCGCCGATCAGGTGCGCGAGCCGGGACAGTTCTTCACGGCGACGATCGCCAACGAGCCGCTGCTGATCGTGCGCGGTTCGGACGGCCAGTTGCGCGCGCTGTCGAACGTCTGCCGCCATCGCGCCGGTCCCGTCGCGAAAGGGGAGGGGAAGCGTCCCGTTCTGCAGTGCGGCTATCACGGCTGGACGTATGGACTCGACGGCCGCCTGCTGCAGACGCCGGAGATGGCCGGCATCGAATGCTTCGACCGAGGAGAGTTTTCGCTGCCGCGGTTTCGGGTGGAGATCTGGAACGAGCTCGTCTTCGTCAACCTCGATCGCGACGCCGCATCGCTGTCCGACTTTCTCGGGGATCTGGTTCAGCGTCTCGCGCCGCGCAACTACGACGGCTATCGGCTCGCCGCGCGCAAGGAATGGTCGCTCGACTGCAACTGGAAGGTGTACGTCGACAACTATCTCGAGGGTTACCACATCCCCATCGTCCATCCCGGTCTGTTCCGCGAGCTGGACTATCCGGATTACCGCACCGAAACGCGCGCGAACTATTCAATCCAGCATGCGCCGCTCAAACGTCCCGAACGGATCCGCGTCAACGATCCCGGCGAAGACGTCGACTACTTCTGGATCTGGCCGAACCTGATGCTGAACGTCTATCCCGACAATTTCTCCACGAACCTGATCGTGCCGCTCGGTCCGACGCGCACGCTGACGCTTTTCGACTGGTACTTCCGCGATCCCGACGCAAGCGGCGTTCGCGAACGAATCGACGAGACGATCGCCTTCAGCGACGAGATTCAGCTCGAAGACATCGACATCTGCGAAGCCGTCCAGCGCGGCCTCCGCTCATCAACCTACGACAGCGGCCGCTACTCGCCGTCACGCGAAAACGGTGTTCATCACTTTCACGGACTGTACGCGGATGCGATGGGGCTGCAACCCCTTACTTAGCCGCCAGGTTTGCCGCGAAGTACGTCGAATCGTTGGTGCCGTTGTCGAGCGTTGACGCGTAGGAGCCGATCATTCCATTGATGGACGTGATGCGGATCAGCACGGGCGAGCCATCGTTCGGCAATTGATGGGCGCGAAAGAGATCAGTCAGCTGCAGCCCCCCGAGAGGCGGCAACGTGATTTCGAAGCGGTCGAGCGTCAACCCTTCAGAGCTGATCACTTCGACGCGCGCGCGCGCCGGCGTCGATTCCGACGTCGCCATGTCCACCAGACCGAGGTTTGTCCGGAATCCGAGGTCGAGAGTGGGTCCGAGAATCTCCAGGACGTCGCCGGCCGAGGCGGTCTGGAACGAATTGAGCGGTGGAAGGAGAAAGCCATAAGTGCCGCCGTTCGCGTCGACGGTGTAGGTACGTGAGGAGACACGAATGCTTGTATCCGTGGTGGAGCCGCCGGCGGTGATCCGCAGCCGCGCGATGCCGGTTTTTCCAAAGGTGTTGAGGAGAATGTCGGGCAGGACACGCACTTCGTTCCCCTGCAGATAGACATAGACCGTACTGCTCACGCTCGAATCCCACATCTTCATGGACAGCGTCACGTATTTGTAGTTCGGCGAGTTGTTGTAGAGATAGACGTCGCTGCGGAACTGCGAGCCGTTCACTCCGTCGAGGTGGCCGATCGCCGGTATGGTTCGCGTTACGGAAGCCGAGATATCGGGCGGAAAGTACGTTGGATCGTTCGTCTTGTTGTCGATCGTGAATGCGGCCGCCACCGCCTCGCCTCGGGTTGGTTGAACGGTCAACCCGCCCTTCGACGAGGAAACGCCCAGCGATGACTCGAGGCCGTTGGTCTGTTGGTATCCGAGCGCCGTGGTCGTGGCGTTGACTGTCAGCGCGTTCGTACCGTTCGCCGAGAATGTTGCCGCCGTTCCGCGCCCGGAGACGTCGGTCAGGATGACGTTCGTCCGGAATCCGGGGCCCTGAAACGCTCCGCAGAAGGAGATGGGAAAACGCGCGCTCGCCGCGGCATAGGTATCGATGGCATCCATCCCGTATCCGTAGGTGCCGGCGGCGGAGCGCGTGTAGGTACGTGCCGTGGCATTGAGCGAAGCGCCTCCGGCCGGAGTGATGAAGAGAGCACCGACGCCGTTATTGATGCCGAACAGTGTCTTCAGTGCGTCCGGAACCAGCCGGATCTCGCGCGGTGCGAGCTCTAATGTCTGGTCGCCATTGCTGGCAGCAACGATCGTCGCCGAGTCGCCCTGTACAAAGTGCAGCGTCGCCGTGATCGCGGTCTCATTCGGGTTGTAGAACGTGACGTCGGTAGTCCAGTTGCTGTTGAAGGCTCCGACAGTACGGCCGAAGCCTGGGAGGACGAGCTTTTGCGCCAGGGAGCCCCGAACGACGCCCCACTCCTGAAAGACGTCGCTGCCGCCGCCGCCCGCGCTGATGCAGCAGAACCCCGGGCTGGTGACAACGGAGCCGCCGTCGAAGACGAACGGCTCATTGTTCTCGATGGCGTCGACGTCGAGATGAATGAACCCCTTGTTCGTCTTTTCGTCCAGGAACAGCTCGTCGTAGAAGCGCGGGGCCGGATCGCCGACATGCCACACCGCCAGAGCGGGATCCTTGAACGACAACGTATCGATCGCCGCGCGCGGCCGGTGCACCTGAATCAGAACCTTGTCGCCGCCTGCCGAGGCATGGATTGCCTCGACCTCCGGTGCGGTGATGTCCTGCCAGTGCTCTACCAAACCGGTCCCGGGAGTGTGCATCAGAAGCCGCGTTGGCTTTCCGGTAGCGCGCTTGATGATCCACGCGCCCGCGTAGTCGGCCGTGGGAATCTCGAAGAAACGCATTCCCGTGGAGTTCCCGCCGAACCGCGGGTCGGAGGCGACCGGCACTTCCTGTACGACGCCGTCTTTCAAATACCAAAGGCGATCGACCGAATAGGTGCCGGCGATGTTGACGTATGCAGCACCCTCAGGGGTCAGCCAGCCGTCGATCAATTGACCGCCGTAATTCAACTGCCCGAGCTTTGTGCCGTTGCCGTCGAGATCGGTCGAGTAGACGTTTGCCCCGTTCACGACGAGCAAACGATCGCCCGCTTTATTGGATCCGATCAGTCGTCCCGGCATCGTCCACGGCTTCACCGATCCATCCGCCCGGATCGCATACAGCGATGGCGAACTGCCAGAGTAGACGGAAATCACGAATGGCACGTCGGCCGTGCCGATGCGGATGTTGGAGTAGCGTCCGCGCGTGAACGGGCCGCCGACGTCAGGGGCGGTGGACGATTGATAATCGAAAAGCCCCTGTGGGATCGAGAGCGTCTTCCAGCTTGCGCCTCCGTCGGTGGATAGCTTCCACACCACAGCGCCGTAGTAATTGCTGGCATAGATTCCGACGAGGATCGAGGGCCGCATTCCGGGCTCTTCGCGCACCGCGGCGGAGTTGATGTACTCCACCACCTGGCCGGCGGGGGGATAGACGACCCGCGGCTCCTCCTGTCCCGTGGAGTCGTACAAAACGACGTCGCTCCAATAGGCGCTCCCGGATGTTTGGGGCGACGCCGACTCCAGGAGCACGAAGTGGCGGTTCGTCCGGCTCTGGATGACCGGCAGCGCCGGCCGGTTGGTGTAGGGCGCGTACGAGATGACGCGCGCCTCGATCAGGTGGGAAGCGAAAACGACGGTGAGAACGGAGAGGAGTACGATGCGAAACGACCTGGGCATGACGACCCCCTGTGTTTTATGCTGTATCGGCATAATAGGTCTCGTTGATCGAGAAAGCAAGCCAATCGGCTGAAATGCCGATCCGTCGCATACAATTCGCCCCTCGGAGGCCGCAACCATGTCAGTGGTCGCACCCGCGATCGACGCAAATCCTCTTCGCGAAGGTCTGGAGCAGGAGCGCGTTCCGGACGCGTCGTGCCTGGTCATCTTCGGCGCCTCGGGCGATCTCACCCAGCGCAAGCTCATCCCGGCGCTCTACTCGCTCGCGCATGACGGACTGCTGCCCGCCGGCCAGACCATCGTCGGCTACGCGCGTCCCGATTACACCGACGACGCGTTCCGCATGGCCATGCGCGAGGCGTGCGACAAATTCGCGCGCGTGCGCCCCGTCGACGACGCGGTGTGGGACAACTTCGCCAAAGGTCTCTTCTACGTAAAAGGCGAATTCGCTGAGCCCGACGGCATCCTCCGTCTCAACGCGAAGCTGAAGGAATGCGATCAGACCCGCGGCACCGGCGGACGCCGCATCTACTACCTCGCCGTTCCGCCCAACTTTTTCCCGGTCATCGCCGAGCTTCTCGGGCGCGAGAAGATGGTCAACGATCCGGAGCAGGGCGGTCCGTTCACGCGCGTCATCATCGAGAAGCCGTTCGGCCACGATCTCGAGTCGGCGAAGGAACTGAATCGCGTCGCCGTCACCACTTTTCGCGAACGGCAGGTTTTCCGCATCGATCACTACCTCGGCAAAGAAACCGTCCAGAACCTGCTGGTCCTCCGCTTCGCGAACGGCATCTTCGAGCCGTTCTGGAATCGTCAATATATTGACCATGTGCAGGTCACCGTTGCGGAGTCGATCGGCGTGGAGAAGCGCGGACCGTACTTCGAGACAGCCGGCATCTCGCGCGACATCATCCAGAACCACATGCTGCAGCTCGTCTCGCTCATCGCCATGGAACCGCCGGTGGCATTCGAAGCCGACGCCGTGCGCGACGAGAAGGTGAAGGTGCTGCGCGCGCTGCGTGAGTTTCCGCGTGGCCACGAGACCGATTTCGCCGTTCGCGGCCAGTACACCGACGGCTCGGTCCTCGGCGAGAAGGCCATCGCCTATCGCAAAGAGGTCAACGTCGATCCGAATTCGAACGTCGAGACCTACGCGGCGCTGAAGATTTTCGTCGACAACTGGCGCTGGGCCGATGTGCCGTTCTACATCCGGGCCGGCAAACGGCTGCCGAAGCGCGTGACCGACATCTCCATCCATTTCCGGCCGGCTCCCTATCCGCTGTTCAACAAGCTGACGCACGTGACGATGCAGCCGAACGTCCTCTCCATCCGCATCCAGCCCGACGAAGGGATCTCGCTCAAGTTCGATTCGAAAGTGCCGGGGCCGACAGTACGCACGGCGCCGGTGACGATGGAGTTCCGCTATGCGACGTCATTCGGCGCGGAGCCGCCCGAGGCGTACGAGCGGCTGCTGCTGGAAACGATGCTCGGCGATTCGACGCTCTTCGCGCGCCGCGACGAAGTGGAGACGGCGTGGGCATGGCTCGATCCGCTGCTCAACGCCTGGGGCGCCGATCCGATCGGACCGGAGTTGTATCCCGCCGGAACGTGGGGTCCCGAGGCGGCCGACAAGCTCATCGAGCGCGATGGGCGCAAGTGGCGCCGGCCATGACTGACCTCTCCACTGCCGACGTCCGCGTCGACGTCACCGCCATCGAGAAGAGTCTGTCCGAGCTTTGGCGCGGGCAGCAGGATGGCGAGAACGCCGTCACGCGCGCCGCGCTCTGGAACGTCGTCGCGCACACGTCGACGAGCGAGTTGCACGCGACGGCGAGCGAAACGCTCGGCCGCGCCAGCGCTTCGGTTCCGCAGCGGACCATCGTCGTGCGCTCGAATCCGGCCGCCGAGGCCGAGCTGTCGTCGTGGATCAGCGCCAACTGCCACATGATCGGCGACGGCAAACAGGTCTGCTCCGAGGAGATCAATCTTGTCGCCGGCGGCGACCGCATCCACCGCGTGCCGCCGGTCGTCAGCGCGCTGCTGATCCCCGACATGCCGGTCGCGTTCTGGTGGCTCGGCGATCTGCCGAACGAGCACGAAGACTACGTCGAACTGCTCCTGGGGCCTGCCGACCGGCTCATCGTCGATTCCGTTCATTTCGATTCGCCCGCCGACCTCGCGCTGGTCGCGCGCATCGCCGAACAGACTTCGACGTCGCCTGCCGATCTGAATTGGGGCCGCCTCGAGGAATGGCGCGCCGCGACCGCGTCGATCTTCGATCCGCCCGACATGCGCAGCCGCCTGGCCACGATCCGCCGTGTGCGCGTCATCGCCGGCAGCTCGAATCACGAGTTCTTCGGCGAGTCGATCGAGTCGCTGCTCTACGCGTCGTGGCTCAGCGCGCAGGTCGGCCACAACGTCGAATCGAGCGGCACCGTGGAAGGCGCCGCGGGCACGATCGACTACGCCTTCGAGCGCCGCCATCAATCGAACGACGTCGGCGCCATCTCGCTGGTGGAGATCTCCTTCGAAGACGGCGCCTGCGCCAGCATCGCCCGCGACCGCGATCGCGGCGTCCTCGTCGCGAACGTCGACGGCAGCGTGACGGTGCAATCCGTCACGCGCACGTTGAATCAACGTCTCGATGAACTGATCGTGCGCCAGCTCAAGCGCTCCGAAGGCGACCGCGTTCTCCGACGTGTCCTGCCGATCGCGTTGAAACTTGCGAAGCGGGTGGGGTAGCGCTCAGTAGATCAGTAGATTAGTAGATCAGTGGATCAGGACGCTCTGTTCGGTTTCCTGATCGACTGATCCACTAATCTGCTGATCTACTATCCCCCCATGAACCTCCGCATCTTCGACACCACAGACGACCTCCTCGCCGCGGCCGCGCGGACGCTCGTGCAGCGCGTGCAGGGCGGCGCGCGGACGATTGCGCTCTCCGGCGGTTCGACGCCGAAGCCGATGTACAACATGCTCGGGTCTTCGCCGATGCGCGAGCAGTTGGCGGAGTTTCCGGTCACGTGGATCGTCGTCGATGAGCGTTACGTTCCGATCGACGATCCCGAGTCGAACGCGGGGATGATGCAGAAGACGCTCTTTGCGAATGGAATGTCGCCCACGCATCGCTTTCTCCGCTTCCGCACGGAGCTCAACGATCCCGCTGCCACCGCGCGGACATTCGAAGACGAATGGCGCACTCTCAACATCGCCCAAATCGACCTCGTCTGCCTCGGTATCGGCGACGACGGCCACACCGCGTCGCTCTTCCCAGGCACGCCTGTCCTCGACGTCGAGGATCGAATCGCGTCCGAGGTGTTCGTTCCGCGCCTCGACACATGGCGCGTGACGATCACGAAGCCGGTCATCCGCGCCGCGACGCTGCGCGTAGTCCTCGCCAACGGCGCGAAGAAGAAGCCGATCCTCGAAGGAGTTCGCGACGGTGCCGATTACCCGATCGCGCAGGCCACGAATGGCGTCGAGACGTGGTGGTTCATCGATCGCGACGCCGCGCCGGCGTAGCTGCACACCGTCGCCGTAGGCGGCGTAAGAACCGTAGCCCACGGCTTTCAGCCGTGGGAAATCGGATGTGCAGATTTTGAGAGCCCGCTTCAGCGGGCGAAAGAAAGCTTTCTATCGCCCGCCAAGGCGGGCTCACAAAACGGGACGACCCGCTGTCCCACGGGTGAACCCGTGGGCTACGGTTCTTACGCCGGCTTCGCCGACGGATTGCGCGCGCGGCTTGACCAGCTACCGCGTTCCGCGGGAAACCGCGTACGTCTTCTCGCGCGCGCTGGCGCGCGAGACCGGTTGCAGCGCGAGCGGAGCGACCGCTGTCATCGGCAGCGACACCGTGAACGTCGAACCGCGGTCTTCGCCGTCGCTGAATGCGGAGACCGTTCCGCCGTGGAGCTCCACGAGCTGTTTCACGATCGAGAGGCCGATGCCCATCCCGCCGTGGTTCCGGTGCGGGGTGATGTCCTGTTGCGCGAAACGGTCGAACACGTAAGGAAGAAACTCGGGTGTGATTCCGACGCCTGTGTCCTGCACTTCCACCACGACGCTTTTCGCACAGGTGGAGACGAGGCGGACATCGATGCGGCCGCCGGTGGGCGTGAACTTGAGCGAGTTCGAGAGCAGGTTCCAGAAGATCTGCTGCAGCCGCACCGTGTCGCCGCTCAGGGGAGGGAGGTCTGCTTGAAAATTCAGGCCGATCTCGATGTCCTTTGCGTTCGCCGCAGGGAGCAGTGCCGTGAGCGCGGCGCGAAGGACGCTTTCCAGATCGACCGGTTCGATCGCGAGGTGCAGCTTTCCGGTGATCATGCGCGACACATCGAGCACGTCGTCGATGAGCTTTGCCTGCGTCTGCGCGCTCTGGAGGATCGTGGCGATTCCGTCGCGGCGCGTCGCTTCGTCGAGATTGATCATCGTGAGCAGCTCGGCCCAGCCGAGGATCGAGGTGATCGGTGTGCGAAGCTCGTGGGAAATCGTGGCCAGGAAATCGTCCTTCGCGCGATTGAGCGACTCCGCCTTTTCGTAGAGGCGCGAAAGGTCGTCCTCGATCCGTTTCTGATCATCGATGTCCGTATTCGAGCTGATCCACATCGTGATCGTTCCGTTCGTATCGCGCATCGGCGACGCACGGCTCAGGTGCCAGCGATGGGTACCGTCCGCGCGGCGGAAGCGGTGCTGGAACTCGAACGGTTCGCCCGTGGCAAGAGAGTGACTCCAGCGTTGAACCGTCTCCACCAAATCCTCGGGATGTATGAATCTCGTCCATCGCCAGTCCTTGATCTCGTCGAACGTAAAGCCGGTAAAGGCAGTCCACTGCTGATTGAAGTAATCGACGTCGCCGTTGGGCCGCGCGGTGAAGACCATCTGCGGCATCGACTCGGCGAGAAAACGGAAGCGCTCCGTGCTCTCGCGCGCCGCCTTTTCCGCCGACTTGCGCGCGGTGATGTCGCGGATGTTGCACTGAATGACCGTGCAGCCATCCACGTCGTAGACGTTGCTGACGAACTCCACCTCGGCACGGCGTCCTTCGCGCGTTTCCAGCGGCAGATCCTCGTAGCGGATGTAACCGTCGCGCTTGAGCCGCGCAAACGCGGCTTTGCTCTCATCGATGTCGCGGAAGAGGCCGATCTGCCAGAGCTGCTTGCCGAAGAGGTCCGCGAGCGGATAGCCGAGGAGCTCGATGACGAACGGATTGGCATCGACGATCTCCCCTGTATCGCCGTCGAGGATGAGGATCGCGTCCTGTGCCGTCTCGAAGAGCCGGCGATAGCGCGACTCGGAAGCGCCCAGCGTAAGAACAGCAGCGTCGCGCGAAGCGTCTGAGGGGAGTCCGGCCACGATTGGTGGCAGGCTATCCACACACCCGTCCGCTGTCTGTGCAAAAGGGAACACGTTTTGGATACACGGGTTTGCTAGGCTGACTGGCGATGAAACGAACGAGCACAACCGCTGTGTCTGAGAAGAAAGCCCCGTCCCGCCGCCGCAAGATCGCCACGTTCGATCCCGAGGCCTTCCTGGAAAAAGCAGGAGTCGGCAGGACGCTGATCGAGCTGAAAAAGAACCAGGTCCTCTTTTCCCAGGGCGATGAAGCGGATTCCGTCTTCTACCTGCAGAAGGGCAATCTCAAGCTCACCGTCGTCTCGCAGCGCGGCAAGGAAGCGACCGTGGCGTTGCTCGAGGCGGGCAACTTCGTCGGCGAAGCCTGCGTGGCCGCAGCGGAGCGCGTGCGCACGCTCACCGCCACCGCGCTGACGCGCTGCTCGCTCATGCGCATCAAGCGGAACGAGATGGTGCGTGTTCTTCGCGAGGAGCACGCCTTCGCCGACGTCTTCGTCTCGTTCCTCCTCGCGCGCAACGTCCGCATTCAGGCCGATCTCGTCGATCAACTGTTCAACTCCAGCGAAAAGCGGCTGGCCCGCATCCTCCTGCTGCTCGCGAACTTCGGGAAGGAAGGGAAGCCGGAGACGGTCGTGCCGAAGATCAGCCAGGAAGTGCTGGCGGAGATGATCGGCACGACGCGCTCGCGCGTGAACTTCTTCATGAACCGCTTCCGCAAGCTCGGCTTCATCGACTACAACGGCGGCCTCGAAGTGCACGGCTCGCTGCTCAACGTGATCCTCCACGATTGAGCGGCTTCGCAAAACTGTCTCTTTTTGCACAGTTTTTGTGCCCTTCCATCGTTACTGTCTCTCTTTCGCCGCCACTGCAGTTACCGCAGAGCCCAAATGAAAAGAGACCTCCCATGAAGCGAATCCATCTCCGCCTGATGACCGTCATCGGCCTCGCGCAGTTTCTTCTTCTCGCCTCCATCGCGTCCGCGCAGATTTCCCTCGGCACGGCGCAGAACTTCGGCGTCCTGGCCGGATCGACCGCCACCAACACCGGCGCGACGACCGTCAACGGCAACGTCGGCGTCAGTCCCGGGAGCGCCGTGACGGGCTTTCCGCCCGGCGTCATCATCGGCGGAACGATCCACGCCAACGACGCCGTGGCCATGCAGGCGCAGAACGATCTCACCACCGCGTTCAACAACATCGCGGCCACGCCATGCAACGTCGATCTCACCGGCCAGGATCTCGGCGGTTTGACGCTGACGCCCGGCGTCTACTGCTTCACGACCTCGGCGCAACTCACCGGCGCCTTGACCCTCAACGCGCTCGGCAATGCGAACGCGCTCTTCCTGTTCAAGATCGGGAGCACGCTGACCACGGCCAGCGCGTCGTCCGTCACCGTGATCAACAACGGCGGCAGCAGTTGCAACAAGGTTTTCTGGCAGGTCGGCAGTTCGGCCACGCTCGGAACCGGCTCGTCGTTCACCGGCGACATCCTGGCGCTCTCCAGCATTACATTCACGACCGGGGCGAACTCGAACGGCAGAGCGCTGGCGCGAAACGGCGCCGTTACACTCGATGGCAACAACGTCAATACCTGCGGCGTGTCGGCCTGCCCGATCATCATCGTGAATCCGGCCAGCCTGCCGAACGGCGCGGTCGGCACGGCGTACAGTCAGACCGTCTCCGCATCGGGCGGCACGGCTCCGTTCGTCTTCTCCATCTCCAGCGGCGCACTGCCGGCAGGTCTGATCCTCAATGGCGTCACCGGCGCAATCACCGGAACGCCGACCGCGGCCGGAACGTCGACGTTCACGATCACCGCGACCGACGCGACCGGCTGCTTCGGCAGCCGTCTTTACGACCTCACCATCGCCACGACAGGCTGTGCGGCCGTTTTGTTGAGTCCATCCACGCTGCCGCCGGGCACGGCGCTGTTCCCGTACGCGCAGACGATCACCGCCTCGGGCGGAACCGCTCCCTATACGTTTTCGATTGCAAACGGCGCGCTGCCGCCCGGCCTCGTCCTCAGCGCGGCCGGACTAATTACCGGTGCGCCGCAGCAGCCGGGGATCTTCAACGTCACGATCCGGGCCACGGACGTGAACGGCTGTCAGGGCAGCCGCGCGTATTCGCTGGTGATTCTCGCTGCTCTTCCACCCTCCGGCGGTTCTACACTGAGTGTCGCCGGACTGATGATCCTTACGATTCTTCTTGCGGCCGCTGGATTATTCGTCATGAACAGGCTGTCGATCTGATCCGTGCGCGCTCATAAGACGAATCCAAGACCACTGCGGCCTCGCATTGTGTTTGTGGCGAAGTTCTGTGGGGTGATGCTCGGCCTCTATGCCGTCATCGCGCTCAATCAGGTCAATGATCGCGTCATCGTGCCGTTCACGGAAGTCGTGACGCGCGGTGCGGCGGGATTGTTGAGCATTTTCGAAAGCGGAGTGTGGGCAGCGGGGACCGTGATGAGGTCCTCACAATTCGCGCTTGATGTGCGCAATGGCTGCAATGGCGTGGAGGCTGTAATCCTTCTGGCGGCGGCGATTTTTGCGTTTCCGGCAACGCTGCGGTCGCGGCTGATCGGCATATCGGCAGCAAGCATTGCGATTCAGCTTCTGAATCTCGTCCGTCTCGGCTCGCTGTTCTGGCTGGGGGAGCACTATCGCCGCATTTTCGATTTCTTCCACGTCGCCGTCTGGCAATCGCTGGTCATCCTCGCCGCGATCTCTATTTTCCTTCTCTGGAGCTGGAAGTTTGCCGAAAAACCTCTGGCCCACGCTCGCTAAAGGCGCTGCCGGATTCGTGGCCGGCTTCGTCTTGTGGTGGGCATTATCGGCGCCGTATGCGCGGCTGCTGGCGTCCGTCAGCGAAACGTTGATCCGCCTTGCGGAACGGCCGGCCGTGACGCGGCTGGTCGCCGACGGGAACGAAATGGTGATCGACCGGGATGATTTCCCGCGGGCGTCGCCGCGGCCCGGCCTTCTGCTCACGGATCTCACCGCGAACATCATTCTGCTCACGACGCTTTTCGCCGTCGCACGCCGGCCGCTGAACGATCGCAATATGATCGGACTGTTGCTGGCCAGCCTGAGCCTGGTCGCCGTGCACGTGGCCGCCGTCATCGTGAACGTTCAATCGATTTATGCATTGAGGCTTGGCGCCTGGAGCGCTCGTAATTACGGGCCGGTGGCGCGCAATTTATGGGGTGCAGGCGCGCACTTTTACAGCGTCGTCGGCGTATTTGGCGCCGCATTCGCGCTCTGGTGGCTTTTTCGTCCACCGCAACGGTGACATTGGCAGCGAAGCCGCGTAGGAATGTTTGTTCGCCGGGGAAATTTAGATAGCGGCCCAGTCCTTCTGAACTGCGTCAGAACCTCTGGACTCACCCTCCTCTTCGTTCTCCCTTCCGTGCATTTCCGTAAGCGGCGCGCCCTACTGGTTTTTGGACGCGCGGTCCGCTGCACCATCGAAACAGGAGAACCTCATGCCGATATGGTTTTTGATCGCGGCCGCCATTGCTCTCGCAGTTCTTGGATGGAATCTCTATCGCCGCCTCGGCGCCGATCGAATCGAGAAATTCATGGCCCGCCGTCGCGCGACCGCACGCATGGTCAGCCGCGCAGATTTTGTCGACAGCGGCCGGCAGGTTCCGGTTGCGCTCGCGGTCACCGACTCGACGCTCTTCTACGAAAACAGCGACATCCAGTCGACGCTCGACCTGCAGTGGGTCCGTGAGATCGAGTACGACACGGCGCTGACGACAGGCGCCGCCGTCGCGGGCGGCAAAGTGCTGCGCCTGCGCTGCTACAACCAGACCTTCGAATTCGTGCTGGCCAATGACGTCGTGGCGCGCTGGCACATGATGATGCCCCCGCGCCGCGCGGCCGTACCGGCGGTGGCTTGATGTCCGACGACATCGGCATCCGGCGCGTGGCGATGCTCGGGAATCACCTGCCGCGGCAGTGCGGGATCGCCACGTTTACCACGCATCTGAGCGAGGCCGTCGCCTCCGCCGCTCCCGATCTCGACTGCTTCGTCCTGGCCATGAACGACGGCCTGCACAAGCATGCCTATCCAGGGCGCGTCCGCTTCGAGCTTTCCGACAGCGACACCGGCGCCTACACGCGCGCCGCCGACTTTCTCAACGTCAACGCGGTCGACGTCCTCTCGGTGCAGCACGAGTACGGCATCTTCGGCGGCAAAGCGGGTGGACATGTTCTGACGCTGCTGCGCGAATTGCGTATGCCGATCGTGACGACGCTGCATACGATCCTCACCGCGCCGAATCCTCATCAGCGCCGCGTGATGGACGAGTTGACGTCGCTCTCCGATCGCCTCGTGGTGATGACCAACGGCAGCGCGGACATCCTCCGCGAAGTCCACGGCGTCTCCGCGCAGAAGATCGACATGATCCCGCACGGAATCCCGAGCGTTCCGTTCTCCGGCAGCAAGGACCGCCTCGGCGTGGAAGGGCGGCCGCTGATTCTGACCTTCGGCCTGCTCGGGCCGGACAAGGGCATCGAGCACGTCATCGACGCGCTTCCGACGATCCTTTCGCACTACCCGGATGCGGTCTACATCGTCCTCGGCGCGACGCATCCGCACATCGTCGAGCGCCACGGCGAAACCTACCGGCTGATGCTCGAAGAGCGCGCCAAACAGCTCGGCGTCGACGGCAACGTGATCTTTCACAACCGCTTCGTAAGCCAGGCCGAGCTCTGCGAGTTCCTCGCGGCCGCCGACATCTACATCACGCCGTACCTGAATCCGGAACAGATCACGTCGGGCACACTCGCGTACGCCCTCGGCGCGGGCAAAGCGGTCATCTCCACGCCGTACGCCTACGCGAAAGAGTTGCTTGCCGATGGCCGCGGCATTCTCGTTCCGTGGCGCGACAGCTCGGCCATCGCCTCGGAGATCGTCGGCCTGCTCGACGATCCGGAGAAGCGCCTCACCCTCCGCCTTCGCGCCGCCGAACATGGGCGGGCGATGTTGTGGCCCGCGGTCGCGCAGTCCTATTTGCAGTCGTTCGAACGCGCCCGCGTCGAGCACGCGCAGCGCTTGCGCACCGCGTTTCGCGCCCGCACGCTGGCCACGCGGCCGGCGGAACTGCCGCAGGTCAACCTCGATCACGTCGCGGTGATGACGGACGACACCGGCATGCTGCAGCACGCGACCTTCAACGTGCCGCGTTACGGCGAGGGCTACTGCGTCGACGACAACGCCCGCGCGCTGATCGTGATGACGCTCCTCGAAGATGCGGGCTCGGACGAGCCGAAGCTCGTGCGCACTCTGGCCTCGCGCTATCTGGCCTTCGTCAGCAACGCCTTCAACGCGCCGCTTGGGAGATTCCGCAACTTCATGTCGCACGCGCGCGTCTGGCGTGAGGACGAAGGTTCCGAGGACAGCCACGGCCGCGCGCTGTGGGCCCTCGGCACCGTGGTCGGATGTTCGGCCGATCCGGGACGGCACAGTCTCGCCGGCGCGCTCTTCCACGCCGCGCTCCCGGCCGTGTCGCGTTTCACCAGTCCGCGCGCATGGGCCTTTGCGCTGCTCGGCATCGAGCAATACCTGCGCGCATTCGAAGGCGACCGCAATGTGCAGGCGTCCGGCAAGGCGATCGCCGAACGGCTGATGGCACTCTTCAAAAGCGCCGACCGTCCGGAATGGCCGTGGTTCGAGAACAGCGTGACGTACTGCAACGCGCGGCTGCCGCAGGCACTGATCGCGACGGCGTCGTGGACGGGCGACGCGGAGATGGCCGCGACCGGATTGCGATCGCTCGAATGGCTGACGGCGATTCAGCGGACGGCTGAGGGCTACTTCGCGCCGGTCGGAACGAATGGGTTTTTCGAGCGAGGGTCGACGGCCGCCGTCTTCGACCAGCAGCCGGTCGATGCGTGCGCCACCGTGTCGGCCTGTATGCACGCCTTTCGAACGACGGGCGATCAGCGCTGGGCCGATCAGGCGCGGCGCGCGTTCACCTGGTTTCTCGGCCAGAACCAGTTGCATCAGGCTCTCTACGATCCGCTCTCCGGCGGTTGCCGCGATGCGCTGCACGCCGATCGGCTCAATGAGAATCAGGGGGCGGAATCGACGCTGTCGTTCCTCCTGGCGCTGATGGACATGCGCGCGTTCGAGATGCAGCGCGCGGCGACTTCAGTCAGCGGCTCCGAGGTTCTCGTGGCGGCCGGCGCATGACGCAGTCGTACCCGGCGCTCTTTCATCGCGCGGAACGCAATCCGATTCTCACCGCGGCCGACTGGCCCTATCCGGTCCACACCGTCTTCAACGCCGGCGCGACGCTGCTGCGCGACGGCACCACGCTGCTGCTGTGCCGCGTCGAAGATCGCCGCGGACTTTCCCATCTCTGCGCGGCGCGGTCGGCGAACGGCGTCAGCGATTGGATCATCGATGCGCATCCGACGCTCGCTGCCGATCCGGAACATCATCCCGAGGAGTTGTGGGGCGTCGAGGATCCGCGCATCACCTGGATGGCGGAGCTGGGCCGCTATGCGGTTGCGTATACCGCGTTCGGAAAAGGGGGTCCCGGCGTTTCGCTGGCGCTGACCGAGGACTTCATCCATTTCGAACGCTGCGGTCTGGTCATGCAGCCCGACGACAAAGACGCGGCGCTGCTGCCGCGCCGCATCGACGGCATGTACGCGCTCGTCCATCGTCCGATCGCGGACTCCGGCGCGCACGTCTGGGTTTCGTATTCGCCCGATCTGCGGAGTTGGGGCGGTCATCGCATGATGCTTCAGGCGCGGCGTGGCGGCTGGTGGGACGCGAACAAAGTCGGTCTCTCGCCTCCGCTGATCGAGACCGGTCGCGGCTGGCTGATGCTGTATCACGGCGTCCGTTCCAACGCGGCGGGCAGCCTGTATCGATTGGGCGTCGCGCTGTTCGATCTCGACGATCCTGCCGAACTTTTGCTCCGAGGGGATGAGTGGATCTTCGGACCGGAAGAGACGTACGAAACGCACGGCGACGTCAACAACGTCACGTTTCCCTGCGGATACACGGTCGCGGCGGACGGCGACACGCTGAACCTCTACTACGGCGCCGCGGATACCTGCATCGCCATGGCCACGGGAAGCATCCGCGGGATTTTGAGTTGGCTCGACGAGCACGGGAGGATTTCATGAGCAGACAAGCCGTTCGAACGACCGCGGGGAAGGTGCTGCGCAGCGACGACCTGATCGCGGACGAAAAGGAAGTCGCGGCGGTCTTCCTGAAAGCGAATCCTCATTTCGGAAACCCGCACGTGGTCCGCTGCGACTGGTGCCACGAAACCCGCACGCTCTTCCGCGATGAGAACGAAGCCCCGTTCAAGCTGACGTCGCACGGCTGGCTCTGCGAGCCGTGCAACGTGCGCGCGTCGAGTCAGGAAGTGAAGTTTTGATCCACAGACATCGACGTTCAGTTCGGCGGAACTGAAGTTCGATTCCATCGATATCGAGGTTCAGTTCGACGGAACTGACGTTCGGTTCCATCGATATCGAGGTTCAGTCGACGGAACCGAAGTTCGATTCCATCAACATCGAGGTTCAGTCGACCGAACTGACGTTCGGTTCGATCGACATCGACGTTCATTTCGACGGAACTGACGTTCGGTTTCATCGACATCGAGGTTCAGTCGACGGAACTGACGTTCGGTTCCATCGACATCGACGTTCAGTCGACGGAACTGACGTTCGGTTTCATCGACATCGAGATTCATTCGACGGAACTGAAGTTCGATTTCAGCGACATCACCGTTCAGTCGGCGGAACTGAAGTTCGTTCGGCGGAACTGGAGTTCAGTTCCAGCGACATCGACGTTCAGTTCGAGCGACATCGACGTTCATTTTTTTGAGTGTGGAGAGAATCAGCGGGAATAAGCATGCTGAGTCCGCTTTGTTTACGGTTGCGCTTGTCATGTCGAACGCTGACTTCGGGACCGCCTCGGGTACACACGCGAATCAGTCGCGTTCGGAGAGGGTCTGCTCGGCCCGAGGGCGGCGGGAGTCGTGGATTCGTCCCTATCGGCGGCTGCGGCGGTCCGTCGTTGCGTCATTGCGCCTGATCGATTCCTCACGCCGCATCATCGATCGGTGCGAAAGGTCGGCGGCCGAACATCCGCTCCGCGCCGATCGCCAACTGCAGGATGTCTGGGGTCGCCTCGGCAGGGCGCTGGCGCGGTTGGAGCGTGGCGCCGCGGGGATGAAAGAAGCGAACGAACGGATCGCTCAATCACCCGAATACGCTGGTGACGCTCCCCGGCTGATGGTGCATGCCATCGTGCATTGGACCGGCGCGGCTACGACGATTGTCGCGCTCATGGACCAATTGGACGACGACCGCGCCGCGCTGCTCGAGTACGTGAAAGGCGCCGGCGCCTGTCTCGATATCGATGAGCTCTTCAAGAGCGGCGGTCCTGCGCCGCGGCTCCTTAGCAGACGCACCCTTCCTGCGACGCTCTTCTCCGAGCGCAGCCGCGTTTTCTGCATTCATGTCCGGCGCAAACGGTCTGCCCGTCTGACCGTCGTCGAGGCTCCCAAACGGATCTTCCGCGGCCGTGCTCCTCCGCCTGTCTCAACCTGCTCGCTCTGATCACAAGCAAGTTTGAGAAAGGAAAAGGAGAAGCTATGTCTATCGAGAATGAAGTTCCCGTTACTACCCCTGCGACGTCCCACAAGGCCGCCGCTGCAGCAATCATCGACGAAGTTCGCGGTCTGAAGGATCGGATCCCGCATTTCGTCATCCCGGAATCGAGAGCGGACCGTCAGCGTCTGGTAAGAGCCGCCTCGCTGCCTCCGGAGTTCATCGATCTCGCGTCGATGGCCACGCGGAACAACGAGGATCTCGCGCGTGGAGGCAACTCAGGTCCTGACAAAACCGAGGATCTGAATCGCTACGCCGAGGCCTACGGTCCGCTGGCGGATGAACTGGAGGCGATGGCGCTCTTCGTCCGTCACAGCGTACGGGCGGCGAAGAATCAGGCCGGGAGCAACGCGCTCATGACCTACGCCATGGCCCAGCGTCTGGCCAAACGTCCCGAGACCGCCAGCCTCGCGCCGTACGTGCAGGACATGCGGCGCGCGCTGGCCAGTCCGCGGCGCAAGGCCAAAGCGAAGCAGGCGCCCGTTCCGGCAAACCCCGGTCCCGCGCCGGCTCCGGCGACACCGCCGAAGCAGTGACGTGATCGGGTTCGTGCAGTAATCCCCGCGCGGGCGCGTCCGAAGACGCGCCCGCGCATTTTGTGGGGCATTAGTAGCTGCGCGGCAGGATCACGCGGATCGTCGTTCCCTGACCGGGCTTTGTGGCCAGTTCGAGGCCCGCATCGAGGAGCTCGCACAAGCGTTTGACGATCGACAGGCCGACGCCTTCGCCGGGTTGCTGATTTTGCGGGAGTGCTTCCGAGGCCGACGGCTGCGTGGTGGCGGCGGGGATGTCGCGGCGGCGGTCCGTGTTCGCGTCGCGTGCGTCGTCGGCGGCTTCGGTGGCGGTGTGGAGCTCCTGTGCGAACGGTGCGGCGCGATTTTCGTCGATGCCCGGTCCGGTGTCCTGCACGGAAAACGTCCAGCGATCGGTGTCGCGGCCTTTGTCGAGCTCCCACGTGACCGTGACGCCGCCGCTCTGCGTGTACTTGACCGCGTTGAGCAGGAGGTTCTGCACGATGCGCAGGACTTTCGTCCGGTCGCCCTGCACCGGCATCGATTGCGGTCCGTCCATCTTCAGGTAAAGACCGCGCTCCGAGGCCGCGGTCTGCGATGCGTCGCAGAAGTCGCGCAGCAGTGCGGCAGCGTCGAACGTGGTGAGCTCGCGCTGTTCGTGGCCGGCTTCGAGGCGGGCCAGACTCAGGAGGTCGTTCAGCATTTCGTGCAGCGACGTCACGCTCTTGCTGAGCATCTCGGCCACTTCGCCGCGGAGCTCCGGCTGCGCATCGCTGTCGTTCAGCAGCGTGGCCGCGCCTTTGACGACCGTGACGCTGCCGCGCAGGTCATGCGCGGCCGTGCGCCACGCTTCCGCGCGCGACTGCTCGATGGCGTGCAACGCCGCGAGCGCCTTCTCCAGGTCATTGACGTGTCCGGCCGACTCGGCCTGCTCCAGGCGCCAGTACTGCGTGGCGCTTTGCGTCACGCCGCTCGCGCACAACTGCGACCACGCCCGCCGCGCCGCCGGCATCACTTCCGGCTCCAGCGACGGATGCGCGGCCGCGTAGCGCTCCAGCTCATCGACGACGCAGACCTGCAGGTATCCCCATTCCGCGATCAGCTCGCGCAGCGGATATCCCTGCTGCCAGCGCTGCAGGCCGTGCTCGCAAACGCGGTCCGCCTGAAGCTTTGCCGCGGCGGCATCCTGCTCGTCAGGCCAGGAGCGAAGGGTGTCTGCCAGACAATCGAGAACGGACGGGATGTGATCGTTGAACTGCGCGCGGGACAGCGATGACGCGATGCTGCCCGGACTTGCCTCGCCGGCGGTACGCCAGCCCTCGAGAATCGCTTCGCGGCGCTCGAACAACTCGGTGGCCAGCTGGCTGAATTGCGTGGCCGCCTCGTTGGCCTTGATCACGAGGTGAAGGTCGGTAGCGGGATCGTGAGCGCTCGATTCATGGGAGGGCATGAAGCTTCCTTTTCGGTCTGAGAGTGAAAGACGACTTTGCGGACCAGGCGATGAAACTACCGGCCAGGTGTTTGAGTGATCCTGCTAGGGGTGATACCTCACGAATATCCCAACGCGCCGGGCATCAAAGTCCGAATACGCGGCACTCGGCTCATGGTATTTGTCGCGGGCAATTTCGATGATGACGCCCATCTTTGTTTTCGGCGGCAGGTCGCATCCGGCGGTGATGCGGAACCGTTCAAGCGCGAACGGGAGGTCGCCGCGGTTCGTGAAGCGGGCCATGCTGGCGTCAAATGAAAGCGCAGCGTGGCGAACGCCGCCGCCGGCTTCGTAGGACGTCCCGTTTTCCGCGTAGAGCGAACGGCCGGTGGCGAAGTTCTCCGGCCGCCGAATGAGGCTGCTGTTGCGGGCGATGAAGCGCGTCACAGAACCGCGGACGGCGACGCCTTCGTGCGGCGTCACTTCGACGTCGCCGCCGTATTGCCGCGATTTTCCGGCCAGGTCGATGCCCGGCTGGCTGTTGGTCTGCTTCGTTTCCTCTGCCGTCGCGGCGGCGCGGACCCATTTCGGCGCGCGCCATGTTGCCCGCAGCCGGAGACGGTCGCGGTCGCGAAAGTCGGTGCGGAAAATCGGGTCATTTGCGCGGTCGCGCCGCCATGCCGCGCCGAGCGTGACGCCGAAGAGCGTGTAGGACGCATTCGTATCGAGCGTTCGGATGTCTCGTGCGAAGTGGCCGTCCTGGTTTCCCGGAACCACGATCTCCGACAAGTCCGGCGAGACGGTGACGGTCTGCTTTGCGTCGCGAAGCTCGACGCGAAACGCGAACGGACCAGGCGCGCGCGCGGAAACACCCGCGTTCAGGACGTCTTCGCCGCGGCTGATCGATCCGCTCGTATTGAGCACTCTCGCGACGTCGCGCGGATCGACGCCGCCAAACGTGAGCGTCTGCAGAAAGAGCGTGTCGATCAGCGCGCTTCCTTCCAGATCGCGATGTTCCTTCTGGTATCCGGCAAACGCGTCGACTCCATCACGCACCGCGACCTCAGCGCGAGCGCCGCCGCGCCACGTTATGTTCTTCGCCCGTGATGACGCCTGTTCGGAGAGCTCGTTGAAAAACCGGCTGAGAGCGAAGGAGACGAAGGAGCCGGCCGTGTTCTCGGATCCATCGCCGGTCGAGTCGGCGGCGAAGCGGACGTAGTTGCCGGTGAGGCGCAGACGTTTGCCGAGCTGCCCGGTGACGTAGAGATTCGAAAACGGTGTGCTGACGTGGGTGCGGTCGTTTCGGAGGATGTCCCTTGCCGACACGGGACGGCCGAGGAGGGGATCGGGATTGTTGCCATCGCCGCTCGACGAAAGGAGCGACGACGATTCGTTGCCTCGCACGCTTCGCCATCCCTGCGTGACCGATCCTCGGAACGGGCCGAGGTGGAATCCAGCGCCGGCGCGGAATTCGTGCTCGCTCTCTTCCAGCGACTGCGCGAGCCGGAATTCATCGCCGCCGATGGAGTACGTGCTCGTGCCCGGACCGCTGAGGCGATTGAACGAATAGCCGATGAACGGCATCACGCTGCTTTCGGGAAAGAGCTCGAGATCGGCGTCAATGATGTTGCGGGTGCGGTCGTACGTGTGCTGACTGATGGTGATGCCGCTGCCGACCAGTGGATTTGCAAAGGCCGGCAAGGCGCTGAACACATTCAGGTGGCGATAGCCGAGGCGGAAGCGGTAGACGCCCGCTTTGTCGGCTTCGATGCGCAGCGAGCCTGCGGGACCGGCGCCGAGGTCCGAGGCATCGATTCGGAGGCGGTCGAAGAATTTCGCGCCGTCCGGGCCGGGTGTGAGCAGCGAGAACGAACGAAGCACGATGCCGCTCGTTTCGCCGGTCTGCGTCCGGTACATCTCTTTGTTGCCATCAACGGTCACGATGCGGAGGCCGAGCTCGATGTCATAGGGCGCCGTCTGCGCGTGCGCGCGAACGCCAAGCGCGAGCAGCGGAAGAGCGAGAACGATTGAGCGCCGGATGGTCATCATCGTCACTTGAGCAACTGCGGATCGCGGTTCGAGCCGTGCACGGCGACATGGCAGGTCGTGCAGTTCTGATAGCGGGGGAGGTTGAGGTTGTGGAACGACGGCGGCTGCGATCCGAGCGTGTTCGGCGTCAGCGGCGAATGGCATTCGATGCAGAGCTGCGCGACCGCGGCGCGTTTCAACATCTTGGGATTGGAGGAGCCGTGCGCCTCGTGGCAGGTCAGGCAGTCACCGCCCGCGGCCCCTGCCGCGTGCGGGAAGACGAATGGCCCGCGCTTCTCGAAGTGACAGTTCAGGCAGGGAAGCTCGCCGGTAATCGTCGTTCGCAGGCTTTCGGCGCCAGGGCGGCCGTGGGGCTCGTGGCAGGACGTGCATTCCGTTCCGCCGCGGCCGAGGTGATGCGCGAATGGCTTGCCGCGGAACGATGCGGCCTGCGTGGCGTGGCAGGACGCGCAGAGGTCGAGCTGCCGTTTCGCCAGGAGATGCGGCGACCGCGGCTCGGACGCGTGCATCGAATGGCAGGTCAGGCAGTTGATGGCCGCGGAGTTTGCGTGCATGCCGGCGTGACGCGAGATGCGATCGCTGAGGATGTCGTGGCAGGCCAGGCAGGTCTTGTCCGCGCCCGCGCGCCCGCGCGGCGTGAGGATGAGCGCCTTGTCGCCGCCGGCTTCCGCATGCGCTTTTCCGTCGCCGTGACACGATTCGCAGACGGCGTTCGGGATCGCATCATCTTTCGATTTGCCGTGCCCATGCGCATTCGTGCGGAATGCTTTCGCTTCGTCGGCATGGCAATCGCCGCACGACATCGGAGCATCGGCTTCCGCCCCCTGTTTCGGCAGAGGGACTACCGTCTTCGCCGGAGGCACGACCGTTTGTGCATAAGAACGGACGAGCGCGTCCGTGCCACACAGAAACAGGATGCCGGCAACGGCGGTCACGAAGAATCTCATCGGGCGTGCATCTTCGCCACGTTCCAATCCTTCCCAACGCCGTGACACGTCGCGCAGGCTTCGGCGGGCACGCCGTTGCCTCCGAATGAGGTCGTGTTCAGGTACGCGTGCGCGGCGGTGTCGCGGCTGTCGTGACAACCGAGACAGGCTGCGGTGGCCGGGCCTTGCGGAGTGAAGTAATCGCGGAGCGTCGTGACCGAGGCGATTCCCGGTTGCAGCGGAAGGGTGAACGAGCCGGCGGTATGGCACTTCGCGCAATTGCGGAGGTCGCCGGGGAAACGGACGTCATTGAAGTTGTTGACGCTGCCGCCGAAGCCGATGACGGTGAAGTCCTGCGTCAGAGCTTCGCCGCGGTGGATCCGGTGGACGAGGCGCTGGAAGGAGATCGACTCCGGTGGACCGAGGTTTGCGGGGCGGCGATCTTCGTCGCCCTTCGTCGGGTTGTGGCACATGACGCATTCGGCGGTGTTCAACCGCTGCCCGCCGTGCAGAGCGAGGCGGTCATGGCAGACGTTGCATTGATTGATCGTGACCGAGGTCCTGCGCGGCACGAGCGGCGACCCGTCGATGGAGGCGTACGTCACCGGGTTCAACGTCGACTCGATGCCGGTGATATTCGGATTGCCGTCGGCGCGGACGAGCGAGTAGGCGCGCTCGATGTCCGCCGTCGCACTCCAGGTTCCCGTGGCATCGGCCGGCAGCGCCGTGTTGAACGTATAGCTCGTCGTCCCCGCGGCCGGGTCGAACACGCCGCGCGTGTTGTTCGACGCCAACGCACTCTCGCGGGTGAAGGTCTTGTAGTTGGAGGTTGGGCCCGCGTACATCGGCGCAAAGGCAGTCAGTTTGGTGCCGTCGATCGGTGTTCCATCCGCATTGCGGAGAGTGAAGACGACCGTCGGTTTTTTTCCGGCGGCGAAGTTGGTGAGGCTGACGATGGTGGCCACGATGCCTTTGAGCTGTTTCGAGCGATAGGGCACGGTGTGCGCGGCCTTGATCGAGGCGTCGTATTCGTTGCCGCTGTCGGGCACGTGGCAGCGCGCACAGGTCTTGTCGTCGGGCTGCGGACCGGCCGGATGATTGGCGCCGGTCATCCAGTCGATGTCGTCGTGGCAGGAACCGCAGGTGGCGCGCGATGGCGCGGTGTACCAGGAGGCGAATTGGTCCGGCTTGTTGGCGGCGTCCGTTCCTTCGTGGCAGTTGGCGCAGTTGCGGATGTCCTGCGGATAGACGACGGTGGAGAAATCGACGGGGAGATTTCCGAAACCGTAGATCTGGTACGGCTTGCCTGCGGTCACGCTGGGCAGGTTCGCGCCGCGGTGGATTTTGTGGATCATCACCTTGAAGTCGACCGTGTTGCCGGTCTGCGCGTCGGAGGTCTGTGGACTGTGGCAGAGAACGCAGAGTTTGACATCCTGCCGCGCACCGCCATGCGCATTGAGCGGATCGTGGCAGTTGTTGCAGCTCGATGCCTGGCGGATCTCGTCCCACTTCGCGGTGACGGGATTGCCGTCGGGGCGGAAGTCGTACTCGGCATTCGCGAAGTAGTTCTTGCCGAGGAGGTCGGTCAGATTTCGCGTGGAGTAGATGCCGAGGGTGTGCGTGCGCGTGGCGTCGAAGCCGGCGGGCAGTGCGTTGCCGAACGAGTAGCGCACGTGACCCGTTTCGAGATCGGTGAATGTCCCGCCCGAATCCGCAGCCGCCTGGATCGCTTTCGCGCCGGGATGCGGGCCGTCCGCGGGCGCCGTCTCCGTTCGCGTGATGTACGAGGTGTAGTTCTGCGAGAGGGGGTCGTACCACGACAGAACGAAACTGAGCGAGATCGCGCCCGGCGTGACTTTTCCCAGGCGGTCGAGAGGCTGGTCGAGGCTGTCGGTGAGAGTCAGATCGACGACCGGCTTGCGGTCGCTGCCGATCGTGACCGAGTTGACGCGGATCTTCAGCCCGGGACGGATGAAGGCGATGCCGCCATCGCTCAGGTAGGCCTCGAGCTGATCGGGCCGGAAACCGGGGGGCGGTGTCGCAGCATGGCGTCGATCGGAGGACTGGGTTGGAAAGGCGAGGGCGGTAAGGACGGTCAGCGCGGCCAGATACTTCATCAGGAATCCTTCCGCGGCGAGCGCGCGATCATTGCGACATCCTTCGAGGCGCGAGCGTCTGCAGAAGTGTCAGGAGATAGAGGCCGATGCCGCCCGCCAGGAACAGCCCGCCGGCGCCGAAGAACACGAGGAACGCGGCTGGATGCGCGGAGAAGAGCGTGGCCAGTTCGATGCCGAAACCGCAGAGGAGCAGGATTGCCGACAGCCGGAACCGGCGCTCCATCATTTCGGCTCCTTCCAGAGCGTCTGTTTGTTCGCATTCGCCACGTCATGCACCGTTTCGTGGCATCCGCTGCTGATGCAGGAAAGCTTGTTCGACCGGATCGCCGGAAGCGTGGCCGGATCGACGTTATGCATGGCCCCTTCCTCGAACGAGCGCGCGCCCTCGTGGCAATGGAGGCACTCGCGGTTGTTGTAGGGGGAGTAGAGCTTGATGTGCTGCGGCATCGTGCCGATGTACTGGATGTAGATATGCCGCAGGCCGTGCAACTTGGCGTTGTAGTCGCCAAACATCGTGTAAGTCGTGTGACAGGTGAAGCAGGCGCGGTCGTGCGGAACGAGGTGGTTCTGATAGTGGACCGCCGGAATGTGCCCGCGATCATCGACGTGCAGGCTCCGGCCGTACGGCGTCATCACGTGACACGACAGGCAGAACTCGGTCTCTTTCGATTTTTCCACGTGGGCCGTGAGTCCGGCCCATCCCGCGAGCGCCGGGATTACGAGCAGCGCGGCAAACGCGAAGATCTTCCCCGCGCTGGTCGCGGCGATCGCCGGCTTGATCACGATCACAGCAGCCATTGCGGCCGCCAGAATTACGAAGAGCGCGACGAGATTCGCCGGCGTCAGCACGTCATTTCATCGTCCGGATGACTGCCACGAGCGACTTGATCTCCGCCGCCGTGAGCTTCTTGCCGTACGCGGGCATCTTTCCTTTGCCGTCGCTGATCACCTTCGTCAGTTCCGCGTCCGTACACTTCTGCGCGTCGGCCGACGCGAAGGGCTTGACCTTCATGTTCTTGCCTGCGGGGGTATTGCCGCTGCCGTCCGCGGCATGGCACGCGGCGCACCTGGCCTTGTAGAGCGCAGCGCCGTCAGCGAAGACGGCGGCCGGCAACCCGATCGAGAGCGAGGCGGCGATGAGTGCGGCCGAAAACCGTTTGTACGTTTGACGAGTCATGAAGATCTCCTTCGCGAACAGTGAGTGGTCTGGCCGCAAGCCCCACCCTATGCGGAGATTGCGTGCGGCGCTGTGCAATCGGGGACAGTTCGCAATCAGGCCGCGGCGATGCAGGCGCCGACGGTGGCGACGATTTCTTCGATTGCGGCCGGCTTGTGGAGCGTGGCAAAGACGTTTGCGCCCTTTGCCTTCGCGATGTCATCGAGCGGCGCGGCGGACATGATCACCACGAAGCGCGCCTTCGGCGTCCGGACGGCGAGGCGTTTCAGGACTTCGAAGCCGCTCATGACCGGCATCATCAGGTCGAGCACGATCACGTCGTACTCTGTCTTCCCGGCCTTCTCGACGGCATCCTCTCCATTCGTGGCGGTATCGACGTCGTAGCTCGCGCGCCGCAGAATCGTGGCCAGGAGCGAGCGGATCGACGGATCGTCCTCGGTGACGAGGATGCGTTTCGCGCTCAACGCACGCCTGCCGGAATCGTGAACGAGAACGTGCTGCCGGCGCCAATGGTGCTCTCGACCATGATCCGTCCGCCATGCGCTTCGACGGCGAGCTTGCAGAAGGCGAGGCCGAGACCGGTGCCGACACGGCGCGAATCGAGCTGCCCGAATTTTTCGAAGATGCGGCCGAACGACTCCGCCGGAATCCCTTCGCCGGTATCGCGGACGGCAAAGCGGATGGCGTCAGATTCCTGATTCGCACTTACCGTCACGGTTCCGGCGCCGGTGAACTTGATCGCGTTGCCGATCAGATTGACGAGCGTGCGGCTCAGTTTCTTTTCGTCGCCGGGGAAGGGGAGCAGATCCGCGGGAACCTCGGTCACGAGCGTGGTCCGGCTTTCCTCAGCGAGGAATGCGACTTGGGTGACGGCGCCGGCGACGAGCGTGGCCGCGTCGACGGCGTCGTACTGCAGTTGCGCGGAGCCCGACTCCAGTTTCTCCACGTCGAGCAGATCGTTGATCATGCCGAGGAGCGTTCGGCCGCCGCCCGTGGCGATGGCGACGATTTCCTGCTGCGTTCCACTGAGCGTGCCGTCGGTTTCCAGCATCTCGATGCCGACGATCAGCGCGGTGAGCGGCGTGCGGAGATCGTGGACGATCATGTTGCGCATGTCGTCGCGCTGCCGTTCGAGCTCCTGCAGCCGTTCGTAATTGCTCTGCAGTTGTTCGAAGAGAGCGCTTTCGCGATCGCGCCCGCGCTTTTTCTCCAGACACGCGCCGATGCGGGCCTTGAGCAGCGTCGGATTGAACGGCTTGGTGAGGTAATCCTCGGCGCCCGCTTCGATGCAGCGCACCACCGACTGCAGCTCGTTGAGGGCGGAGATCATGATCACGGGGATGTGTTCCAGCCGGCTGTCGGACTTGATGCGGCCGAGGACTTCGTAGCCGTCCATCTCCGGCATCATGATGTCGAGCAGGACGAGGTCGAAGGCCCCTTCGCTGAGGATGCGCATCGCATCGAGGCCGCTCCTCGCGGTCTGGACCTCATGTCCCTGCCGCTCCAGACGGCGGCAGAGGACTTCGCGGTTCGCGGCGTCGTCATCGACGACGAGAAGATGTCCGCGCACGTCGTCACTGCTCGGCGGCGTTGCGTCCGCCTGCGTCAACAACTCTGCTTCGCGCGTCACGAGCACCGGAAGCGCTTCGCGCACGGAGGTGAAGTTCTCCTCGATCAGCGCGAGCATGCGATGCCCTGCGGCGCGGATTTTCTCCAGATCGGTGGCGAATCCTTCACGCCGCTGCCCCTCCGCCTCCTCGGTCAGCATCTCCGAGTAGCCGATGATGTGATTGAGCGGACTGCGCAGGTCGTGCAGAAGTTGCGGCGACAGGTTCGTCCTGCCGGCCGTGACGGCCGATTCGGCATTCGGTTGCGAGCTCAAGAAACCGGCTCCAGACGATGTTCGAGCAGCGCTTCCATCTTCGCCAGGAGACGCGGCAGCTCGATCGGTTTCGTGTCGTAGTCGTCGCAGCCCGCTTCGAGCGCTTTGTCGCGGTCATTGGCCATCGCGTGTGCGGTCAGCGCGATGACCGGAATGTGCTTCAGGCGATCGTCGGACTTCAGCCGTCGCGTCGCTTCCCAGCCGTCGACGACGGGAAGACTCATATCCATCAGGATGAGATCGGGCATGTCCGTGCGCGCCACTTCGAGGCCGCTTTCTCCATCGACGGCGATCAGCACCGTGTAGTTCTTGCGCTCGAGCCGGCGCGACAGCATGTCGCGGTTCATCTCGTTGTCCTCGACGATCAGAATGGTGGTCATGACGGAGCTCCCACCACCGCGTGCGGACGCACCGCGCGCGGCGCCTTGCTCTCAGCCAGCAGGTCGCGGACTTGTTCGAGCAGCGTCTCGCGCGAGTCGCCGTCCTTCCGCAGAATCTTTTCGACGTTGCCGTTCAGCCGGCGGCGGTCTTCGCTGGTCAGGTCCTGCGAGGTAATCACGACGATCGGGATGGAGCGCCATTCCTCGTGCCTGCGCACCTCGGCCGCGAATGCGAAACCATCCATTTCCGGCATCATCAGATCGAGATAGATCAGGCGCGGGCGTTCGCGAGCCATGCACTCCAGCGCCTCGATTCCGTTGGCGGCCTCGGAGACAGCCCATCCTTCTTTTTCCAGCATGGCTCTCATCAGCGAGCGACTCGACTCTTCGTCGTCGATCACAAGGACGGGACATGGCGGCCGGAGGCAGGTGTACTTTTTCAGGATCTGCGAGAGGCGGCGGCGATTGACCGGCTTGGTCACGTACTCCGACGCCCCGAGCGTAAAGCCGCGGTCCGGATCATCGACCATCGTCAGCATGATCACGGGGATCTCGCTCAGCAGCGCGTCGCTTTTGAGCTCCGAGAGCACACTCCAGCCATCGACTTCCGGCATCATCACATCCAGCGTGATCGCGGCCGGCAGCAGTTGGCGGGCCAGACGCAATCCCTGCGCGCCGCCGGTGGCCGTGCAGACGGTAAAGCCCTCTTTGCGCAGATACCGATGCATGAGATCGCGCTGCAGCGGATCGTCGTCGATGACCAGCACGCACGTTCTCGGCGCCGGAACCGGTTCTCCGTCCGTAGCGATGAGGTCCGGAACCGCGGGCGCCAGGCGGCGATCTTCGACCAGCGCCTCCGGCTCGATGGGGGCTAGTTCTACGACCGTTGCCGGGAGTTTGATCGTGAACACGCTCCCTTCGCCCGGAACGCTGTGGACCGTGACGTCGCCGCTCATCATCTGGCAGAAGCGGCGCGTGAGCGCGAGTCCGAGGCCGGTGCCACCGAACTTGCGCGTGGTCGATGCGTCGGCCTGCGTGAATGACTGGAAGAGGCGAACGATCTGCTCGGAGCTCAGGCCGATGCCGGTGTCCGAAACGCGGAAGACGATCCATTCGCTGCCGTCCATGAGCTGGCGCTCCGCTTCGATCTTGATCTTCCCGTCGTGCGTGAATTTGGCCGCGTTCGAAACGAGATTGAACAGACCCTGCCGCACTTTGCTCAGATCGGCGCGCATGATGCCGACGCCCGGCGCGCAGACGATCTGCATTTTGTTGCCGTTCTTGGCAACCTGCATTTCGATCGTCGTCGCAACCTCGGCAATGAGCGCCGAGATCGAGAACGCTTCGAGATGAAGCTCCATCTTGCCTGCTTCGATCTTCGAGAGGTCGAGGATGTCGTTGATCAATCCGAGGAGATGCTTGCCGGCCGTCGAGATTTTCTGCAGGTCGGCGCTGAAGTCCTGCAGATCGCGCTCGACCGCTTCTTCCTGCAGCATCTCCGAAAATCCGAGGATGGCGTTGAGCGGCGTGCGCAACTCGTGGCTCATGTTGGCGAGGAAAAGGCTCTTGGTGCGGTTCGCCGTTTCCGCCGCTTCCTTCGCCGTCGCTACTTCGCCCTCGGCGCGGCGGCGTTCGGTGACGTCTTCCATCGCCAGCACGAGCAGTTCGGCGTGACTGCCCTGGCGCAGTTTCCGCGCGTTGAGCAGCATCACGCGGCGTCCGATGACCGGGAAGTCGTGCTCGAGCTCGAAGTCGTTGAAGACCGAGCTGGTGGGGACGATGTCCTCGAGCAGCGTACGCAGATCGGGGATGTCCCACTGTCCGTTGCCGAGCTCATAGATGAGCTGGTTCTCCGTCTCTTCGGCCGAGACGTGGAAGGTCTGGTAGAACGCGCCGTTCGCCGAATGCACGCGCAGGCTGCTGTCGAGAATCAGCAACGGCTCGCGAACGGTGTCGACGACATCCTGCGCATACGCCTCGATCTGTTCGAGCAGATGCTGCGCGCGCCGCTTCTCGGTGACGTCTTCCATCGCCAGCAGCACGAGCTCGTCGTGCAGTTTCCGGGCGTTGAGCAGCATGACCCGGCGTCCGATGTGCGGAAAATCATGCTCGAGCTCGTAGTCGTTGAAGACCGTGCTCTCGGGCACGATGTCTTCGAGCAGCGTGCGCAGCGCGGCGATGTCCCACTGGCCGTTGCCGAGCTCGTAGATGAGCTGGTTCTCTGTCTCCGCCGCGGAGACGCGGAATGTCTGGCAGAAGGCGCTGTTCGCCGACCGGACGCGCAGCCCCGCATCGAGGACCAGCAGCGGCTCGCGGACCGTGTCGAACACGTCCTGCGCGAAATTCTGGATGTCGGCAACCAGCGGCTGCACCGCAACGCGCTGCGGTTTCGTCTCGTGGAGTGCTGGCTCGAAAACCGTTCCGTTCATGAATCGCCTCCTGGTTGCTTCAACCGGACGCGATCGCAAGGCGCGGGCAGTCGGATGTCGGAAAAACTACCTCTGCGGGTTGGTGGGAAGGCTTGACGTCTTCGGTAACGGCGTTACCGTCGCTGGTATTGCTGTTGAGATGCGGTTCTGATGCCGTGTTGGTTGAGCGCGGTCTTCGCGAGCATCAGCAGCACAGACAAGAGTGTCTGTGCCCACACGTGTCCAAATTGGCGGAACTCCGTCGCCGGAGGCGACACGTACGGAAAATGAGGGCGGATGTTTTCCTCGACCCCGGGCAGGGGTCGCGGATCAAATACCAGGCGGCGTGAATTCCCTCCGCGACCGCTACCGCGGTCGGAAAATCGGGGGGCGTTCGTCGATCCGGTGGTCTCGTGCTTCGCACGCGACCACCGGCTACCGTACGAGCCACCTCCGGTGG
>Ga0068868_100000082_pt1 | contig 57070 bp, 61 predicted proteins | sample KBSMisM42_FD_64660 | JGI IMG/M metagenome (GOLD analysis project Ga0068868, IMG submission 64660) | Miscanthus rhizosphere microbial communities from Kellogg Biological Station, Michigan, USA - KBS Miscanthus M4-2 | ecosystem: Host-associated > Plants > Roots > Rhizosphere > Soil ...
GCCCGCGAGCGGCTGTGGCGGAACTGGTAGACGCGCAAGGTTGAGGGCCTTGTGTCCCTAACGGGACGTGATGGTTCGACTCCATTCAGCCGCATCACCCAAGCCTCTGAAGGTCAACGCGTTCCGCGCCGCGATGGCGGCGCGGTGGTGTATCCCGGCGCTTCCGTCAGACCCTCGCGCCTCGGCGACGTCCAGGCGGGAGCCGAGCCCGGCGGGCGGCGACCGGCTGCTCCCTCCCGGAAATAGATCAGGGGATGCTCGTCCTGACGGATGCCCTCCTCGATGTAGCGCTCGGCAAGCGCTGTCTGGCCCGGCCCGCGGCTCAAAAGGCGAGGTGATTGCTTGAAAACGCTCAGTAGGCGGGCTCGAGCCCGGTGATCATTGGGAAGTGGCGGACGTTGGTGGTCAACAGCTCGACCTCGAGCAGGAGCGCGGTGGCGGCGATCAGGTAATCGACATCGTCGATGCCGCTGTGCGAGCGGCGGTGGCGCTGGGCGAGGGACCCGGCGGCCCGAGCCACCTCCTCCCCCACCGGCACCCAGGAGATCGCCGAGAAGAATTGCTCCAGCGCGTCGACCTCTTTCTCGCGCACGCCGGCCAGCAACTCAAACCGCACGACCTCGCTGGCCAAGATGGATTCCTCGGTCTCCAACAGCTCGGTCAGCAGCTTGACGGCGGGAAGGGAGCCGCGCAGGTGATCGATCGCGACGCTCGTGTCGAGCAGCTTCACTTGACGCCGAGCCGGGCCAAGCGGTCGTTGAGGTCACCGCCGCGGATCGCGTCGACGTACTCGGCGCCGCCCGCGCGTCGACCCCGCCAAGAGCCGGCGCTGGCCCGGAGAGCGCGAAGCTTCTCGTCCCTTCCCTGCTCCCCAAAGGTCACGCGAACCGCGCGACGGATCAGCTCCGAGCGGGATGCGCCGGTCTCGCGCGAGGCGCGCTCGAGCAGCTCGAGCTCTCCCTCGCCCAGATAGACCTGCGTTCTGCTCATAGCATCACTATACACCTGATGGTGTCATCGCAACGCTCGTCCGGATTCTGGGCCACGAAGTCCTTCGGACCGTTCGTCCATCCGGTGGGCGATCGTTGACAAAGCGGGTACCTGGCCGTTGCGGTCATAGGACGGCTTGCCAGTCCCGAGCCTGGTCTTGCCCTCGATCGAGGACAACTAGATCAAGCGAGAGGAGATCTCAATGAAGCGCTGCCCGCATCGCCCGCATAGAGGAGACCCCGCGGGGTACCTCCGGAGAACTTTGCCGATCGGCTTGTCGATCGCCGCTCTCACCCTCGTCACCGCCGGCTCCGCGGCCCAGTCTGGATCCTCGAACCTGAAGGTCACGAAGTCCGACAGCCCCGATCCGGTGCGCGTAGGGGGTCAGCTCACCTACGCGATCGGGGTCGAGAATCTCGGACCGGCGCCGGCAACGGGCGTCACGGTGACCGACAACCTGCCAAAGGGCATCGACCTCGTATCCACCGAAGGCCCGTCAGGGCCCTGCGCGGTCGAGGGCAGCAAACTCACCTGCGCCATCGGCGCCCTCGCGCCGGTCGGCGTCGACTACGGCGGCAGCCCGGCGACCGTCACGGTCGTGGTCATCCCCCGTAGGAGCGGCACCATCCGCAACACCGCGCGGGTCAAGGGCGCGCGGAAAGACCCGGCCAACGCCAACAACAAAGCCACGGCAACCACTCGCGTCCTCGCCGCGCCCAGCTGCAGAGGCCTGACGGCGACGATCGGTGGAACCCCAGGGGACGACACCATCGTCGGCACGGCCGGCGCCGACGTGATCGCCGCGCTCGGCGGCAGCGACCGCGTCGTCGCGCGATCGGGTCGTGACCTCGTCTGCGCGGGCGCCGGGCGCGACTACGTCGACGCCGGAACCGCTGCAGACCGGGTCTTCGGCGCCGGCGGCGGCGATCGCATGCTCGGCCGCGGCGGGCCGGACCTCCTCAAGGGCGCGGCGGGCAGAGATGTGCTCAAGGGTGGTCGCGGTTCCGATCGGCTACGCGGCGGACGTGGCTTCGACCACTGCATAGGCGGTGCCGGCTCCGACTCGATCAGGGGGTGCGAGCGCTAGCTCCTCGTCCCCCCTCGTCGATCGACATCAGCGCCGGAACCATCTCGCTCGTGACCAGGCCGTGCTCGGCGGTGAGGTCGTCGACCACGGCGAAGGCGGAGGCGATTCGGTCGGGGGAGTCGACGATGACGGTCACCATCGGGACGTGGCGGCGCAACTGGAGGAGGCGGTCGCCGTGGGGAGCGTGGTTGCCGTGAAAGCCCCAGATGCCTCGCAGCGAGGTGGCGCCGGCGGCGCCGGTTTCGCGCAGGCCGTGGACCAGGGCAGAGTGGATCGGGCGCTTGCCGTGCCTGGCCGACTCCGACGTGTAGACCATCAGCTTCTGCCAGGCGTGCATTCCCCGCTCGCCCTCGGAGGAGAGCGCGTGGGGGCGCTCGAGCAGCGCACCGTCGCGCTTGCGGACGCGCACCCGCTCCAGGGTAAGCAGCGGCCTGCGCAGAAGAGCGCCGAGCTCTGGCAGGATGCGGGCGATCCGCTTCCCCTCGCCGACCGCGATCACCATCATCGGCACGTCGGCGTTGCGGGCGAAGAAGCGAGCGCGCTGGCGCTCCCCGCGAGCCGTCCCGTCGACGCCAAGCAGCGCCGTCGCCCCGGCGATTCCCCGGCGGCGCAGCAGGTCGCAGATAGCGACGAAGGCGGGCTTCCCTCCGACCTGCTCCCAGCGCCCCACGTAGACCGTCAGCTTCGTCGCCTCATCCGCCTCCTCAGCCAGCGCGATCTCGCCGATCTCTCCGCTCAGCATGCGGGCGCGCTCGAGCGTCACCAGGCCGCGGCGCCGCATCGCCGTCACGTCGTCGAGCACCGCCTCGATCCGCGCCCGCGCGTCGACCGCGACCGAGACGACCGGCAGGTCCTCGGAGAGGCTGAGCAGGCGGTCGGTGCGCGGTTGATGTTTGAGGCCGAACCCCTCGGCGCCGCGCAGCAGGACGCTGGCCTCGATCCTCGCGCGCCCATAGAGGTCGAGCAGCGAATCGGCGACCAGCTCGCCGCCGGCTCGGTCGCGCTCGCCGAAGTAGGTCGTGAGCTTGAGGCAGTCCTCGATCACAGTAACGCGCCTCCGATCGCGCGGCCGAGGGCGGCTGCGGCAAGGCCGACGGCGGCGCTGACCGCGATATTGGCGAGGGCGAGCCCCAGCTCGCTGTCCTCGCCAAGCCTGTGCGTCTCCAGCATCCAGGTGGAGAAGGTGGTGTAGGAGCCGAGGGTGGCGGTGCCGGCGAGCAGGAAGGCGTCGCCTTCAAGCGAAACGCCGAGCAGGAGCCCCAGCGCGAAGGCGCCGCTGACGTTCACCGCCAGCGTGCCGAACGGGAAGTCGCCATCGACGCGCGAGGCGACGGTGACGTCGAGCAGGAAGCGCCCGACCGCGCCCAGTCCGCCGAGCGCGGCGATGCCCAGCCAGAGAAGCGGGCTCACGTCCTCACCCGCGGCCGGCGCGCCAGCGCCGTCGACACGTAGACCCCGGCGAAGCCGGCGAGCAGCGAGCCGACGCCGTAGGCGACCGCGAGGCCCAAGCGGCCCGCGTCGAACATCTTCAACAGCTCTATCTGGACGGTCGAGAACGTCGTCAGGGCGCCGCAGAAGCCGGTGCCGACCAGCGGCCGGCGGTAGGTCGAGAGCGGCAGCCGCTCCTGCAGCCTGGTCGCGAAGTAGCCGAGCGCGAAGGCGCCCGACACGTTGACGAGGAACGTCGCCCAGGGCCAGGCCGGCGAGCCGCCGCCGAGGACTTCGACCACCCCCACCCGCAGCACGGCCCCAACCGCCCCGCCCGTGAAGATGGCGGCTAGCTCGCGTCGGTCAGTGAACGTCGGCACAGCGCAATCGGCTCCTTTGCCTCGGCGGTTTCCGCCGCGGAAGCCTTTCAGAGCGCGTTACGCTCCCGCCTTGACCGGCGTGAAGACGAAGGTGCGACAGGCAAAGCGAGGCGGCGGGGGGATTCGTCGCAGGGGTGGGCGCCGCGCTGCTGTTCGTCTGCGGCCTCTGGCTGGTCGGGCTCGCCGACGACGTCGGCTTCGACAGCGGCTGGCTCGACGCCGCGCTCGGGCCTTCGTCCGTCTCGGTCCTGCTCGGCTCCCTCGCTGGCCGCCGCCCGCGCCAGGCCCGCGAGCGGGCCGAACGCCTCGCGCGCGATCGCGCCGCCGCGACCCCCGAGCTGCGCGCGCTGCTCGACGACCGCGCCTCGCTCCTCGCCAACTACGCCTCGGCGGCGCTCGTCCTCGCGATCCTTGCCCTGATGGTTTTCAAGCCGTAAGCGTCGCCTTGACCCGACCTTCGTCCACCGCCGCCCTCAGCGCCGCGTAGTCGCGTTCGTTCTGGTCGGCGTAGGTCTCGGCGAAGGCAGCCATCGCCTCGTCGAATTTCGCGCCCTTGCCGAGGTAGGCGGCGATCGCGAGGCGATCGCCGCTTCGGGCGTGGGCGTGGGCGAGCGTGGTGCCGCAGATCTGGGCGTAGGCCGTCATCGCCTTCGGATTCATGCCCTCGACCCTCGCCGAGCCCTTCTGGTCCCAGAGCTGGCGCACGTAGAAGTCGCGCTGCTTGCCGTCGAGCCCCCTCGCTTTGACCCAGCCGAGCAGGATGTCGCTGGCGGTCTGGGTGAGGCGCTGGCCCTGCACCACCCGCTCGCCCTGGTTCTCGTAGGCGCTCGGCTCCGCGTAGGGCTCGAGCACCGAGCGCTGGGCTTCCTTGACCTGGAGGAATAGCGGGTCGCCGCCGTCGCGGCCCAGCAGCAGCGCGACGAAGGCGCGGGTGCCGACGCTGCCGACCCCGACCACCTTGAGCGCCGCGTCGACGAAGCGGTAGCTGTCGAGCAGGACGCGACGATCCTCGGCGAGCGTCTCGCGGTAGGCGGCGAGCACCTCCAGCACCCGCGCTTCCACGTCGTCGCGGGTCTCGTCGACCAGGTCCCCCATCGGCACGATCAGCGGCGGTTCGCCGACGATACGCGGCTCGCCGTCCACCTCGCGAGTCAGCTTGGAGAGAGCGCGCATCCTGTCCTTCGCCTCGGTCTTGGCGAGGTTGCGGCGGAAGGCCTCGCGCTCCTTCTTGCCGGCCGCGGCGCCCCAGCGCTCGGCGACCGCCGCCATGTCCATCCTCGTGTACCAGACGTCGAGGTTGCCGAGCTCGGCCAGGCGCCGCATCGCCGCCCGGTACTCCGCGGCCGTCGCGGCGACAATCGCCCGCCGCTCGCGCTTGCCGAAGGCGCTCGCCCTCCCGGCCACGGCGAAGCTCGCGGCCAGGCGCATGACGTCCCACTCCCAGGGACCGGGCAGCGTCTCGTCGAAGTCGTTGACGTCGAAGAGCAGCGCGCGGTCGGGCGAGGCGAAGGCGCCGAAGTTCGAGAGGTGGGCGTCGCCGCAGAGCTGAACCGTGAAGCCGCTGCGCGGCGCCCCGGCGACGTCGGCCGCCATCACCGCCGCGGCCCCGCGGTAGAAGGCGAAGGGCGAGGCGAGCATTCGCCCGTAGCGCAGCGGCACGAGCTGGCCGACCCGGGTGGTGGCCTGCGCCTCGAGCAGCTCGACCGGGTCGGGCCGGTCCGCGGCGGGCGCCCACTCGGCGTGGCTCGAGCGCGGCGTCGCGGCCCGCGCGGCCTTCCCCGCGGCGGTCCGCTCCTCCGGTGATTGGGAGCCCTTCAGCGGATCGAGCATCAGGCGATCGCGGGCTCGGGCCTGGGTGGGCTGGGGCCCGCCTCGAGCTGGTCGAAGCGGCGCTCGGGCAGGCGGCGCGTCGTCCAGAAGGAGGCGAGCGTCAGCAGAGCGGCGAAGAGGAAGGCGGTCTTCAGCGCGTTCAACTGCGCGTCTTCGTAGTGTTCGACCAGCGCGTCGGTTGTGGCCGGGTCGACTTCGGCGGCGGCGGCTCCGGCTCGCACTTCGTCCGAGGAGACGAAGCTCCCCCCGGCGCTCAGCTTCACTTCGAGCTGGCCCTGGACGTCATTGGAGATCTGGGGGTCGCTGGCGACGTTGGTGGTGAAGGCGGCGATCAGGCCGGTGATCACGATCGCCCCGAGCAGGGCGGTGCCGAGCGAGGAGCCGAGCTGCTGCGAGGTGCTCTGCAGGCCGCCGGCCTCGCTGCGGTCGTCGTCGCCGACCGCCGACTGAACGACGTTGCCGAGCTGGGAGACGATCAGCCCCATGCCGATCCCAAGCACCCCCATCGCGAAGAGGAAGGAGCCGTTGTCGAGCTCGGGCTCGATCGTCCCCAGCAGCAGCAGGATCGAGGCGAAGACGATCGCCAGGCCGGCGCGGACGAGGGGGCGCGGCGCGAAGCGCTTGGCCAGCGCCGAGCCGGCGAGCGCGGCGAAGAAGAGCCCCGCCGAGGCGGGCAGCATCCGCACGCCGGTTTCGAGCGCGTCGAGGCCCTGCACGACCTGCAGGAAGAGCGGGATCGTGAAGAAGACGCCCATCAGGATCAGGTTCTGGGCGAGGAACATCGCGACCCCGCCCCGCAGCTGGGGGATTCGCAACAGCGGCAGGTGGACGAGCGGTTCGAGGCCCCGCGCTTCGCGGCGCCGCTCCCAGGCGACGAAGCCGGCGAGCAGCAGCCCGCCGGCGGCGATCACGAACGGGGTCAGCGAGAAGCCGAAGGGCTCGAGCGGCGAGCTGCGCGGGGCCAGCCAGCCCCAGTTGCTCGCCTGTAGGACCGCGAAGACGACCAGGGCAAGGCCGGAGGCGGAGAGAACGCTGCCGACCCAGTCGAGCTGAGGAGGCTCGCGGTCGCGGTCGGGCTCGCGGATCAGCCGCGTGGCGACGAGGATGCCGAGCGCGACGACGACCTCGCCGACGAAGACGACGCGCCAGCTCAGCTCGGTCGTCGCCCAGCCGCCGAGGATCGGGCCGACGGCGATCCCGGCGCCGGCCACGCCGCCCAGCACCCCGTAGGCGATCGCCCGGTCGGCGCCTTTGTAGTTGCCGGCGACGAGGGCGATCAGGGCCGGGATGACGAGCGCCGCCCCGATCCCCTCGAGGATCGACCAGCCGAGCATCAGCGAGGGCACATTCCAGGAGGCAGCGGTCAGGCCCGAGCCGACCCCGTATATGCAGAGGCCGACGATGAACGCCCGGCGCCGTCCCCAGATGTCACCGAGCTTGCCACCGGTCAGCATCAGCCCGGCCATGACCAGCGCGTAGAGCGCGATCACGGCCTGGATCGTCGTCACCGTCGTGTCGAAGTCCTCGACCAGCTGCGAGATCGCGACGTTCATCACCGCCTGGTCGAGGACCATCAGGAACTGCGCCGCGGCGAGCGCCCCGAGCACGCCCCACTTCTTCATCGCCGGCTCCGCGTCGCCGGGGAGAGGGGCATCAGAGGCCCAGCAGCTGCTTCTTCTTGGCCTCGAAGTCCTCGGGCGTGATCACGCCCTCGTCCCTGAGCTTGGCCAGCTTCTCGAGCTCTTCGGTGTAGTCGACGCCGGCGGCCGGGGCCGCCTGGGCGGGCGCTTCTTCGGCCGGCGCTTCTTCTCCGCCGGCGGGCTGAAAGTCCTGGCGGGCGCCCATCTTGTCCTGCACGTAGGAGCGGCGGCGCTGCATCCGCGACATCGTCCGGTACTGCTGGCGGGTGCGCATCCGCATCGCCGCCCGGTTGGCGAGCAATCCGCCTTCGCCGAGTCCCATCAGCTCCCCCCTTCTTCCATCCGCTCCAGCTCCTCCGACATCGCCAGCAGCTCGGCGCCGACGAAGGCGACCGTCTCCGGCGTCAGAAAGCCCTCGCCGAGCGGCACCCCGCCGGCGTCGCGGACGGCGCTTTTAAAGCGGCGCGCCCAGACGTGCTCGACGAGCAGGACGCCGGCCGAGTGGCCGGCGGGTAGGTTGGCGGCGATCGCCTCGATCTGCTCGCGACCGAGCCCGAAGGCGTGGCCGCCGACCCCCCCGGCGGTCTCCACCGGACCGTCTCCGTCGTCCTCGAAGTCGAAGCCGAGCAGGGCGCCGACGATCCCGCCGAGGTCCTCGCCCTGGTAGTCGAGGGCGACGAGGTCGCCGTCCTCCTCCTTGGCGACGAAGAGCAGATCGAGGACGCGGAGCGTGCCCTCACCCTCGAGCCGGGCGAGCTCGGCCATGATCCGGCCCTCGAAGTTCGCGTCCGGGCCGAAGCCGATCGCCAGCAGCTGGACGGGACCGATCTCCGCGCTCATCGCCAGACCTCGCGCTTCGCTCGCGGCGCGAAGAACCAGATATGCACGCTTGCTCGCTCCGCGCTCATGGGCAGGGAGTCTGTCACGAGAGTCAAGCCGCGCAGCGCTCGCAGCGGCCGCGCAGGACGACGTCGTGGTCGGTGACCTCGAAGCTCATCTCCTCCGAGACGCGCTCGAGCGCGCGCTCCAGCTTCGGATCCTCGAACGGAACCATGCGCCCGCATTCGCGGCAGATCGCGTGGTGGTGGTGCTCGCCGCCCGGCTCGACCCGCTCGTAGCCCGCCGTCCCCCGGGTCACCTCGACCCGCTGCACGAGGCCGAGCCGCTCGAGCTGCTCCAGCGCCCGGTAGACGCTGGCGCGGCCGACCGCGGGACGACGGCGGCGCAGCTCCTCGTCGAGCTCGATCGCGGTGACCGCGCAACCGTGACGGGCGAGGGCCTCGACCACCGCCGTGCGGGCACCGCCGCGCCGGTAACCGGCCGCGCGCAGGGCGGCGAGCGCGTGCTCGGACCAGGCGCTGTCGCCTTTCGGCGCCATCAGCCGATCGTAGTCCCCGCCGGGGCAAGCGCCCGGCCAAAGCGGGCGGCGCGCAGGCGCCCGAGCGGCAGGACGAGCAGGTAGACGGCGACGATCGCCAGCGCCACCGAGGCGCCGCCCGCGGTCCCGGCGTAATAGGAGAGGTAGAGGCCGGCTACCCCGGCCAGCGCGGCGAGGCCCGCGGCGAGCAGCATCGTCGGCAGCATCCGCTCGCTGAGCCGGCGCGCGGCCGCGGCCGGCCCGACGAAGACGGCGACGACGAGCAGGTTGCCCAGGCCCTGGACGGCGATCGCGATCCCGGCGGCGAGCAGGACGAGCAGCGCCGCTTCGGCGAGCGCCGGCGAGACGCCGAGCGCCGGCGCCGCCCCGCGGTCGAAACCGGCGACGAGCAGGCGACCGTGCAGGAGGCGCAGGGCGAGCAGCGCGAGTGCGGCGAAGGCGGCGGCGGTGCCGACGTCGGCGGCGGTGACGCCGAAGACGTCGCCGAAGAGCAGCGACTCGATCCCCGGCGGCGAGCGCGGCGAGAGCGCGAGCAGGGCACCGAGCCCGAACATCGTCGTCACCACGACGGCGATCGCCCCTTCCCTGCCCACCCCGGTCACCCGGGCGCCGAGCGCGATCGCCAGCGCCGCGAGGACGATCGCCGGAGTGGCGCCGAGCAGCAGGGGAACGCCGGCGATCGCTGCCAGGACCAGGCCGGGGAAGATCGAGTGCGCGAGCGACTCGGTCGCGTAGGAGAGGCCGTAGAGGACGACCCAGCAGCCGATCGCCCCGCCCGCCGCGCCGAGCAGGACGACCTCGGCGAGGGCGCGCTGCATGAACGGTTCCCGCAGGGGCGCGAGCATCGTCAGTGGCCGTGCCCGGGGTGGTGATGATGCGGGGGCAGGATCGCGCGGCCGCCGCCGGGTCCCGGCAGCTCGACGATCGCGCCACCGTAGGTCGCCTCGAGGACGCCGACGTCGGCGAGCACGTCGGCCGGCGGGCCGCAGGCGACCTGACGACCGGCGAGGCAGAGGACGAGGTCGCAGGCGCGCGCCTGCTCGAGGTCGTGTGTCGCGATCGCGATCCCCCTCCCCTCTCCCGCCAGCTCGGCGATCAGCGCTTCCAGGCGCTTCGAGCTGGGCCGGTCGAGACCGGAGAAAGGCTCGTCGAGTAGCAGGACGCGGGCGTCCTGGACAAGGGCGCGGGCGATCAGGACGCGCTGGCGCTGGCCGCCGGAGAGCTTGCCGAAGGTCTCCCCGGCGAGGTCGGCGAGGCCGACGCGGTCGAGCGCTCGCGCCGCCGCCTCGCGCTCACGCCGCCCCGGTCGTCGCCACCAGGCCAGGTCGGCCAGCGTCCCCATCGTCGCCACGTCGAGTGCCGAAACCGGGTAGTCGAGACGGGAGTGCTCCGTCTGCGGCACGGTGCCACAGCTGGCGCGCACCGCCAGCGTCCCGGCCAGCGGCCGCAGCTCGCCGAGGATCGCGCGCAGCAGCGTCGTCTTGCCGCCGCCGTTGGAGCCGAGCAGAGCGAGGCGCTGGCCCTCGCGCAGGGAGAAGTCGATGCCGGAGATCGCCGGCGCCCCGTCGTAGCCGGCGGCCAGCCCGGCTGCCTCGATCAGCGACTCAGCCGGCATCCCCGCCTCCCTCCCGTGAAGCCGCGCGCCATCGCGTCGGCGTTGGCCGCCTCCATGGTCAGGTAGCTGGCGCCATCGGATCCGGCCGGGCCCAGCGTGTCGCCGTAGAGCTCGTAGTCGGAGCTGGCCCCCGTCTGCGCGGCGATCGCCTCGGCGACCTTGGAGCTGATCGAGCTCTCGGGGAAGATCGCCTCGACCCCTTCGCGTTCGATCAGCCCGGCGAGGGAGCTGAGGTCCTTGGCCGAGGGCTGCGCCTCGGTTGCCTGCGAGGGGATGACGGCGCCGACGACGTCGATCCCGTAGCGGCGGGCGAAGTAGCCGAAGGCGTCGTGATCGGTGACCAGCTTGCGGCGTCCGGCCGGAATCGAGTCCATGCAACGGGCGATGCCGACGTCGAGGGCGCGCAGACGGTTGAGGTAGCCGCGGGCACGACGCGTGAAGAGGTGCGCGTGTGCTGGGTCGGCGTTGGCGAAGTGGCGCTCGATCGCGGCCACCGCCGCCTCGGCGTTGCGCGGGTCGTGCCACCAGTGCGGGTCGTAGCGGGAGGTCTCGTCGCCGGTCGTCTCGCCCGGCAGGCGGTCCGGGACGACGGCTCCGAGGTCGACGACGGGAGCGTCGCCGCCGCCGTCGTCGAGGACCTGGTCGACCCAGGCGTCGAGTCCGTCGCCGCTGGCGAGGACGAGGTCGGCCTCGGCCGCCGCGACGACGTCGCTGGGACGCGGTTCGTAGGCATGCGGGTCGGTGTTCGGCCGCAGGATCTGGTGGACGTCGACGGCGGGCCCACCGACCTCGCGGGCCAAGTCGGCGATCTGAGTCGTGGTCGCGACGACGTCGAGCTTGCTGCCGTCGCCACCGGACGCGCCGGCGCAGCCGACCAAGAGGAGAGCCGCGGCTGCCGTGGCAGCGGCAAGGGGGCGTGCGCGGCGCTCCCGCGCCAGAGCTCGGCTCGCCGCCGCGAGAGCGAAGACGACTCCGGCCACGACCGCGATCGTTGCCCCCGGCGGGGCGTCGGTCTTGACCGAGAGCCACAGCCCTACCGTTCCCTCGGCGGCAACCAGGGCGATGCTGGCCAGCTGCCAGGCCCGCATTCGCTCCACGAAGAGGCGCACGGTAAGCGCCGGGACGACGAAGAGGGCGGAGACGAGCAGGGCGCCGACGGTCGAGAGCGCGGCGACGATCGCCAGCGCGACCAAGCCGAGCAGCAGAGCGTCGAGGGCGTCCGGGCCGATGCCCCGCGGGCGGACCGCCTCGCGGTCGAAGCCAGTGGCGAGCCAGCGCTGCCCGAGGAACAGCGACGCGAGGACGGTGGCGCCGGCGGCGAGCGCGGCGAGCGCGACGTCGCCGCCGTCGACCAGCAGCAGGCTGCCGAAGAGCAGGGTCTCGACGCTGGCGCCGCTGGCGAAGACGTCGCTGGCGAGGACGACACCGCCTGCCAGGCAGGCGACTAGGGCCATGGCCACGGCGGCGTCGCGGCGCTCCTCGCGACGGCCGAGCAGCGCGGCGCCGGCGCTGAAGAGGAGCGCCGCCCCGAGGGCGCCAAGCGGAGCGCCGAAGCCGAGACCGTCGGCGAGGACCAGCCCCGGGAAGGCGGCGGTGCCGACCGCGTGCGAGAAGAAGGCGAGCCCGCGCAGGACGATCCAGGTGCCGAGCAGGCCGGCGGGGACGGCGAGGATCGCGACCTCGATCAGGCCGCGCTGGACGAAGGGCAGCTGAAAGGGCTCGAGCACGGCCCGCGATTAAATCAAAACGAGACTCGTTTTCATTTTCTTCCCAGAGCCGCCCCTATACCGTGCGGGCATGGAGCGACAGACGGGATGAGGGCATTGGTGCAGCGGGTCAGCCGGGCGGCGGTCGACGTCGAGGGTGAGCGCGTGGCGCAGATCGGCCCGGGACTGCTCGTCCTGCTCGGAGTGCGGCGCGGCGACACGGCTGAGCAGTCCGACCGCCTCGCCGACAAGGTGCGGGCGCTGCGCGTCTTCGACGACGCCGATGGGCGGATGAACGAGCCGCTCGGCGAGCGCGAAACGCTCTGCGTCAGCCAGTTCACCCTGTACGGGGACGCTCGCAAGGGCAACCGGCCGAGCTACGTCGAGGCCGCCCCCAGCGAGGAGGCCGAGTTGCTCTACGACCGTTTCTGCGAGCGCCTCGGCGCCGTCAAGGGCGTCTTCGGCGCCCACATGGGCGTGGCCCTCGTCAACGACGGCCCTGTCACCCTGCTGCTCGAGTCGTGATCCGCGAGGCGACTGAGCGCGACGCGGACGCGGTCGTCGCGCTCTGGACCGAGGCCTACTTCAGGGAAGGCGAGGGCGGACGAGACGCGCCCTACGAGCGGCACGAGTTCGAGGCGACTGCCGCGGCCGCCGCGCACATGCTGGTCGCCGAGCGCGACGGCGAGGTCGTCGGCGTCGTCGCCTTGTTCGCGCCCGGCGAGCCCTCCCGCGCGGTCGCGGTCGGGGGCGAGGCCGAACTGGCGCGGCTCGTCGTCGGCTCGGGCGCCCGCCGCCAAGGCATCGGCCGTGCTCTGGCGGAGCGCTGCGAGGAGCTGGCGCGGGCGGAGGGCTGGGCGGCCATCGCCCTCTGGAGCCGCCCCTACCAGATCGCCGGCCATCGCCTCTACGAGTCGCTCGGCTACGAGCGCGTCCCCGAGCGCGACAGCGTCGACGAGACCGGCTTCGGCCGTCTCGTCTTCCGTCTCGCGACAGAATGAGCGCCGTGGAGAACCTGACCACCACGCTCGAAGGGTCGATCGTCGCCCTCGAGCCGCTGCGCGCCGAGCACGCCGAGGAGCTCTGGGCAGCGGCGCAGGCGCCCGAGATCTGGGCCTGGCTCGCGCATCTCAACGTCCGCGAGCGCTTCGACCTCTGGATGCGGCTGACGCTGGAGGCCGCCGAGGCCGGCGAGGAGGGGCCGTTCACGACCCGCGACGCGCAGACCGGCCGCGCGATCGGCAGCAGCCGCTTCCTCAACGTCCGTCCCGCCGACCGCGTGGTCGAGATCGGCTGGACCTGGCTGCACCCGAGCGCCTGGGGGACCGGCGCCAACCTCGAGGCCAAGCTGCTGATGATGCGCCACGCCTTCGAGACGCTCGACTGCGTCCGGGTCGAGTTCAAGACCGACGCCCGCAACGAGCGCTCGCGCGCCGCGCTCGCCGCCCTCCCCGCCCAGTTCGAGGGCGTCCTGCGCAACCACATGATCGTCCCCGACGTCGGCCAGCGCGACTCGGCCTACTTCAGCGTGATCGACTCAGAGTGGCCCGACGTCGAGGCCAACCTCGAACGTCGCCTCTCCCGACGGTGAAACGTTATTGGACGCCCAGCGCCTCGTCGATGAAGGGCCCGAGCAGCTCGCCGGCCTTGGCGGCCGTCGCCTCAGGAGCCTCGCTGGGGGCGGTCACGTAGCTGATCGCGAGGCGAACCAGGGACTCGGCCAGCAGCGCGACCTTCGGGGCCGGCGCCTGCGGCCAACCCGCTTCGATCGTCGCCGTCAGCCGCGCCGTCGCCCACTGCACGACCGGCATGCCCTGGGTGGTGACGAAGGGAAGCATCCCCCCCGCGCCGTCGTCGCTGAGCAGGATGCGGACGAGCGGGTCCTCGCCGGCGGTGAGGAGGAACGTCTGCAGGGCGGCTCCGACGGCGGTCCGGGGGTCGGCGCGGTGCTCGAGCACGGCGGCGTCGACAGCGTCGAGGAAGCGCTCGCCCTCGTGGATGACGAAGGCCTGGCCGAACTCGTCGCGGCTGCCGAACTCCTTGTAGAGGGTCTGGCGGCTGACGCCGGCGGCGCCGGCGATGTCCGACATCGTGATCTCCGACCAGGCGCGGCTCCGCAACTGGTCGCGGGCGGCGCCGAACAGCGTCTCGCGCAGGAGCGCCTTCGCCGCCTCGGGATATGGCGTGCGCGCGCTGGCCACCGCCGAGATCGTGTCAGCGGCGACGGTCACTCAGCCCCGTCGCCCGCGTCGGGCTCGAAGTCGACCTTGTCGCGCACGCCGCAGTCCGGGCAGGCCCAGTCGTCGGGGACCTCGCTCCACGGAGTCCCGGCCGGGAAGCCCTCGCGCGGGTGGCCCTGCTCCTCGTCGTAGACGTACCCGCAGCCGGGACAGCGCCAGCGGCTCACGCTGCCGCTCCACGGCCCGCCCCGTAGCGCTCCAGCACGCGGCCGAGCCGCGGGGGGTGGATGTTGGCGCGGGTCACGTCGCCGTCGTAGTGCTCGAGCACGCGACGGTCCATCACCCGCCGCCAGAGCGGCGGGACCCAGGCGAGCACGATCATCCCCGCGTACCCGGTCGGCAGCTGCGGCGCTTCGTCGACGTGGCGCAGCGCCTGGTAGCGACGGGTCGGATTGGCGTGATGGTCGGAGTGGCGCTGCAGGTGGTAGAGGAGGACGTTGGAGGCGACGTTGTTGCTGTTCCAGCTGTGCTCGGCGCGGCAGCGCTCGTAGCGCCCGTCCTCCTTGCGCTGCCGCAACAGCCCGTAGTGCTCGAGGTAGTTGACGACCTCGAGCAGCGAGAAGCCGAGCACCGCCTGCAGCAGCAGGTAGGGCAGGACGACCGGCCCGAAGCCGATCGCCAGCGCCGCGAAGAGCACGACCGTCATCGCCCAGGCGCCGACGATGTCGTTGTGCAGCGAGAAGCGCGACTTGCCGAGCCGGTCGAGGCGGGCGCACTCGATCCCCCAGGCCGAGCCGAGGCTGCCCTTGACGGTGCGCGGCAGGAACGCCCAAAAACTCTCGCCGAGGCGGGCGCTGGCCGGGTCCTCGGGCGTGGCGACGCGGACGTGATGGCCGCGGTTGTGCTCGATGAAGAAGTGCCCGTAGCCGGTCTGGGCGAGGGCGACGCGGCTCAGCCACTTCTCCATGCTGTCGCGCTTGTGGCCGAGCTCGTGCGCGGTGTTGATCGCGATCCCGCCGACGACGCCCATCGTCACCGCCAGGCCGACGCTCTCCAGGACCGAGAGGTCGCCGCTGCCCCAGAGCCAGCAGGCAAAGACGAGGCCGGCGTACTGGACCGGGATGAAGAGGTAGGTGCACCAGCGGTAGTAGCGGTCCTGCTCGAGCCACTTGAGGATGCTGTCGGGCGGGTTGCTCGGGTCGACCCCGATCGCGACGTCGAGCAGCGGGAAGACCCCGAAGACGAGGATCGGGCCGAAGAACCAGAGGGACTCGAAGCCCGTGACTTCCACGCTGGCCCAGGCGATGAAGGGCGCGAAGGGGATGATCAGGCCGAGCAGCCATGCGTAGCGCTTGGCGTCGCGCCAGGTGGCGGGGTTGAGCTCGATCGCCGGTCCGTGGTCATGGCTATGGGTCGCTGCCTCCATCGCTCCTCCTGGTCAAATTCCCGGAAATCGTCCGCTTGATTTACAAAGTAGCGCATCTTGTCAATCAGCGCAACAATTACAGTGCTCCTGTCGGAGCACACCCGGCGAGCGCGGCGGCGGGGCGCTACCATCCGCCCCGTGTACACACTGCTGGGAATCCTCCAGGTGATCATCTCGGTCGTGCTGATCTTCCTGATCCTGCTGCACTCCGGGAAAGACACCGGGCTCTCCGGCGCCTTCGGCATCGGCGGCGGGGGCAGCTCCTTCGGCGGCGGCTCTATGGTCGAGCGCAACCTCGACCGGGCGACGGTCTTCTTCGCCATCCTCTTCGTCGTCAACACCCTGGCGATACTGAAGGTCTAGACGGGCTCGCGGTCGAGGATCTCGACCGCCTCACGGCGCAGCTCGGCGTCGAGCAGGGCGAAGTCCTCGTCGGAGAGCTTGCCGGCGGCGTGGTCGAGCTCGGCGTCGCTGATCTCGCGGTACTTGGCTTCCTTCAGCGCGTCGAGGTCGGTGTCCGTCGCCAGCCGCCGTCGGCCGCGGCGCGAGGGCCAGATCGCGATCAGGGCGCCGGCGAGGGCGATCAGGCCGCCGATCCAGATCCAGGTGACGAGCGGGTCGACGATCACGCGGAAGGTCGCCGCGGCGTCGTCGCCGAGAAAGGTGCGGGCGATTCGCGTCGCGGTCGCGAGCTGCAGGGCTTCGATCTGCCGCGACGCCGCCGGCGCCAGCGCCGGGTTGGCCGCCGCGGCGCGCATCGTCGTCGCCAGAACACGGCACTGCGGCGGCGTGCCGGGGGTTCCGCGGAGACAGGCGCGGAAGCCGCGGTCGGCCGCGCGCACGCGCCGCTTGACCGCCGTGACGTCCGGCCGCACCGCAGTCCAGAAGTCGCTGCCGAAGCCTGCCCAGAGCCCGACCTCGCTGGTCTGCTCGCCTTCGAAGTCGCTGCCGATCGTGCCGACCGGCACCCCGGTGGGACGGTAGAAGCGCTGGCTCGGGCGCAGCACGTAGCGCTTGCCGCCGTCGCGCACGGCGAGCACGGCGCCGAAGGTGAACTTGTCGGGGTCGACGGCGGCCGTGGGCCGCACGTAGGTCACCGTGCGCCCGTCGATCGTCGCGCTTTCTCCCGGCCGCAGCTCGACGTCGCGGTTGGTCTGGAAGCTGGAGGAGGCAGCGATCCCGATCAGCAGCACGGCGACGCCGACGTGAACCACGTAGCCGCCGTAGCGGCGCCGGTTGCGCGAGACGAGCCCGGCCAGGGCGGCCGGCATCGAGCCGCCGACCAGCCCGCGGCGCGCCGCCGCCCCGCGCCAGAACTCCTGCCCGATCCCGACCAGGGCGAAGGCGGCGAAGACGAAGAGGGCGAGCGCCCAGGGGCTGGAGGCCGCGTCGCCGAGCAGCACCAGAACGACGCCGACCGTAGCCGCAGCGATCGCGGGGACGCGGAAGACCCGCCTCGCGCTCGCCCAGCTCACCCGGCGCCAGGCGAGCAGCGGCCCGATCCCGGTGAAGAGGACGAGCAGGATCGCCAGCGGCGTCGTGTAGCGGTCGAACCAGGGCGCCGCCAAGGAGGACTTGCTGCCAGTGAACAGTTCCGAGATCAGCGGGAAGAAGGTCCCCCAGAAGATCGCCGCGCAGAGGGCGACGAGGAGGAAGTTGTTGACGAGGAAGACGGCCTCGCGCGAGATCAGCGAGTCGATCCGCTTCTCCGAGCGCAGGTCGTCGAGGCGGGAAACGATCAGGGCGGTCGAGCCGAGGACGACGACCGCGATCAGGCCGAGGATGTAGGGGCCGACGGTGTTGTCGCCGAAGGCGTGGATCGACTGCAGCACGCCGGAGCGGACGAGGAAGGTGCCGAGCAGCGCCAGCGAGAAGGTGGCGACGATCAGGCAGGCGTTCCAGACCTTCAGCATGCCGCGCTTCTCCTGGACCATGATCGAGTGCAGGAAGGCGGTGCCGATCAGCCACGGCATCAGCGCCGCGTTCTCGACCGGGTCCCAGGCCCAGTAGCCGCCCCAGCCGAGCTCGGTGTAGGACCAGCGGGCGCCGAGCAGCAGGCCGAAGCCGAGCAGCGCCCAGGCGATCAGGGCGAAGCGGCGCGTGGCGCGAATCCAGGCGGCGTCGAGGCGCCGGGTGACGAGGGCGCCGATCGCGAAGGCGAAGGGGATCGTGAAGGCGACGTACCCCGAGTAGAGCATCGGCGGGTGGATCATCATGCTCGGGTGCTGGAGCAGCGGGTTGAGGCCGATCCCGTCGGCGGGCACGGGGACGGGCGTGGTCGCGAACGGGTTGACCCCGCCCGCGAACAGCATCAGGCCGGTGAAGAACGCCCCCACGCCCGCCATCACCGCGGTCGCCCAGGGGACGATCTCGCGCAGCCGGTGGCGGGTCGCGTAGAGCGCCAGCGAGGAGGCGATCGAGAGCACCCAGGCCCAGAGCAGCAGCGAGCCCTCCTGGCTCGACCACATCGCGGCCAGCTTGTAGAAGCTCGGCGTCTCGATCGAGGAGTGCTGCTGGACGATGTTGAGCGAGAAGTCGTCGCGGGCGAAGGCGATCTCGATCAGGACGACGCAGAGCGTGAGCAGGGCGAGCGCGGCGTAGACGGCGCGGCGCGAGGCGAGCAGCCAGCGCTCGTCGCCCCTGCGCCCGGCCAGCGCCAGGACAGCGGCGACGATCATCGCGACGAAGGCGAGCGCCAGGACGGCGCTGCCGAGGCTATGCGTCATTCGAGGTCGTGAACTTCGACGGGCACTTCGTCACCAGCGTGTCGCGTTCGCCGACGAAGACGCCGTGCTCGAGGGCGCCGGTGAGGACGATCTCGCGGCCGCCGCGGAAGGGGTCGGGCACGGTGCCGGCGTAGGCGACCGGCATCGTCTCCCCTCCCCCTTCGCGATCCTCGACCCGGAAGAGCAACCCTTCGCCGTCGTGGCGGACCGAGCCGGGCACGACCTTGCCGGTCATGTCGTAGGTCGTCCCCGGCGCCGAGCCGAGGATCTGCGAGGGCTCCTTGGCCTCGGTCGAGGCGCTGAAGGACGTGTAGACGAGCGCCGCCGCGAGGAACACGGCGACGCCCAACGCGATGACGAGGCGAACTTTCCGCTTCCGGTGGGGATCCACGAACGCGATTATCGCAAGGTGAGCTAGGGGCGAGCGGGCGGGGTCGGCGGACACTCAGCCCGAAGGGCGTCCGCCGACCCCCGCCCGCTCGCCCCTTCCCAACCTCGCTGAGTTCGCCTTTCGTTCCGCTATCCGGAACCAAACACGAACTCAGCCTGAGAGAATCGGAGCGTGGCTGACCCAGTGCTGCTTATCACCGGAGCTTCGAGTGGGATCGGCGCGGCGACGGCGCGTGCTGCCTCCGAGAGATACCAGCTGGTGCTGGCGGCTCGGCGGGAGGATGAGCTTCAAGCCTTGGCGGACGAGTTGGGCGGCGAGGAGCGGGCGCTGGCGGTGCGCTGCGACGTGACCGAGTGGGATCAGGTGGAGGCGATGGTCGCGGCGGGGACCGAGCGCTTCGGACGCATCGACGCGGTCTTCGCCAACGCCGGCTTCGGCGCCAGCCGCGGCTTCCTCGAGGAGTCGCCCGAGCACTGGCGCTCGATGGTCCTCACCAACGTCTACGGGGTGGCGCTGACGATCCGCGCCACCCTCCCCCACCTGCTCGAACGCGGCGAGGGCCACTTCCTCGTCACCAGCTCGGTCGCCGGCCGCCGCGCCCTGCCCGGCTCGCTCTACTCGGCGACCAAGTGGGCCGCGACCGCGATCGGCGAGGCGTTGCGGGCCGAACTGCGCCAGATGCACGACAACCACGCGATCCGCGTCACGCTGATCGAGCCCGGGATGACCGACACCCCCTTCTTCGACAACCGTCCCGGCGAGTGGGCGCTGCGGGACGACGACGTCGCCAAGGCCGTGATATACGCCCTCGAGCAGCGCCCCGGCGTCGACGTCAACGAGATCCTGATCCGGCCGACGAGCCAGCCGACCTGACAACGATCTTCATCGGAGCCGATCGTCAGTGGTGGCGATGGCGTTTCTTGCACGGCGCGCGCAGCTTCGGCCGCATATTGGCCTTCTTGCCGTTCTGGCCGCGGAAGCGGGCGATCACCCGGAACTGCTTGCGCTTGGCCTTTCCGCCGTGCTTACCCTTGTGCTTGCCGCAGAGATTGGTCGTGTTGACCAGGAGGCCACGTCTCTTGCCGCCGCGGACGATGACCGTGAACTTCGAGACCGGCACGTCGGGGACGACGTCGAAGGTGTTGCGCAAACGGCCTTTGGCACTGTCGATGCGGCCGGCGAGCTCGATGTCCACCTGCCCGTGCAGCGCCGCGACCATGTCGGGCAGTTCGTGTTCGGAGGAACGCAGGTAGACCGGCCCTTTCAACGGTCCGTCCAACAGCGGCGTCTCGGCGGTGGCGAATCCGTAGATCGAGCTCTTGGGGCATTGGTGAGCCGCGAACTGGACACGCGTGCACACGTTTTCGAGGCTCGACTGTTCGAGGATCAGCGCCTTGGGCAGCGTCACCGTGGCCCGGCCGATGTTGGCGTCGCCGGGACGGGCGACGAGAACCGCCCGCAGCTTCGGGCTCTTGCCCCGCCGCGTGCCGCCAAAGACGCGCATGTAGAGCTTCGGCTCGAACCCGAGCCGATCACAGCCCTCGGCCTGGAAGGGCACCGAGGCCGGCAGCGAGGTGAAGGCCGCTGGATCGAGCGGGTTGGCGCCGCCCCCATGCAGGTTGGCGCCGATCGTCATCGGCGAGCAGTTGGTCGGGTTGAGCTGGAAGCCCTCGCGATCGGTGGTGACCTTGACCGAGCGCACGTCGACGAGGGCGCCCCCGAAGACGTGGGGAATGGGATCGGAGACGGCTTCGACCTGCGCCGTCACCGGGTTGACGAACAGCGCCACCCGCACCACGACCGTGCCGAGATCGAACGGCCCGGCCGTGGCGGGGGTGATCACTGCCAGGGAAAGAGGGGCTCCGTGATAGGGCCCTGCGAGAAAGGCTTTTCCGCTGAGAGAGATCGGTTCGGGCCCGGTGCCCGTGGCGACGATCGCGCTGCCGACCAGGCTCGCGGCCGGACAGGTGGAGCTGGCGGCCTCGGCGACTCCGCTGTTGGCGGCGGCGCTCGCGATCGTCTCCTCCGGGCAGTAGCGAACGCCGGCCAGCTTGGCCGTGAGGCCCGGCGGGAGCTGCACGTCGACGCCCTTCAGCTCCTGGTTGCCGTCGGCGCGAGCGACTTCGACCGTCAGCGGGCTGTAGGCCCCGCCCCGCGGGTTCGCCGTATGGGCGCCGAAGCTCGGCGCGAAGGGCCGGGATGCGAGCGATTCGGGGCATTTGCCGCCCGACGGAGCTTTGCTGAGCGTGAACTCGCTGCCTGGCTCGGCCGGCGGTTCGGTGTTGGGGCCGCCTTCTTTGCCGGGCGGGATCCCGCCCTCGACGCTCGACCACGGCACCATCGACGAGCTCGACGCGTTCGGCCCGCAGGTCGGCGGGCTGCTCAACGGCGCCCTCGCGCCGTCGTTGAAGTCGAGGGTGAAGGCAGTGAACGGAACCTGGGGATTGTCGGCGAAGGTCGTGCTCAGCTGACCGGTCTGAGGGTTGGCTTTCGCGTTGCCGACCAGGCGTGCCGAGATCCCGTATTTCGCCGACTCGACGTCGACGAAGATGCGGTACTCCTGTCCCGAGGTCGGATCGCGGCTGAGCTGCTGCCCGAGGTAGACGTTGCCCGCGAGGGAGTCCGGAGGCAGCGGCGGGGTCTGAACCGCGACCGTGCCGATCTTCGAGGCGGCGGGACATTCCACCGGATGCGTCGTGCCCTTGCCGAACTGTGCGTCGCTGCAAGCCTGCAGGCCGTTGGCGGCCGACGGGTTGAGGCCCATCCCGGCAGGCAGGGTGACGGTCGCATCCTTCAGGTGGGAGCTGGCCTGCTTGGTGAACGGTTTGAGGATTTCTCCGGCGCTTGGTTCTTCGAAGGGCACCGTCACCTCGACCGTCGGCCCGGCCGGCGAGTCGGTCTTTTCCGTGCCCGGCTCGACTTCGAGCCCGGGTTCGAAGGGGATCGTGTCGCATTCCTTGGGGAAGGTGAAGGAGGGGATACGCGACTCGAGCGGCGGTTGAGCGCTTTGCGGGAAGTGGTATTCGGGATTCGCCTCTTCGGCCACGGACGAGGCCAGCAGCCAGGTCGAGTAGACGCTCTCGAACGGCGAGACCGGCGGCCCGAGGCAGGTCGTCGGCGTGGTGACGAAGGTGCCGTTCCCCGCGCGGCCCTTGAAGACCAGCCGGTTCTGGAGGATCAGCCCACCCGAGAGGACTTTGCCTTCACCGATCAGGCCGGAGAGGGCATTGGCAGGCACGTGGATCGTGAAGCCCTCGTGGTAGTCGCTGTACCAGGCGACATCCGCCTGCAGGTAGACGAAGCTGCCGGCAAGGTTGAAGCCGAACCTCGCGGCTTCCCCTGTGTTGACCGGCTCGATGTTGTAGACGGTTGCTTTGAACGGGCCGACGCGCAGTCCCAGCGGGGGGGCGGCAGCCCAGACGAGGCTCACGCCGACGGCCGCCCCGGGACACTGGGTTTCCGGTGAGGCTTCGAACTCTGCCTGCGTGCACTGTTCGGTTGCCTCGGGATTGACCGAAAGGCCGACCGGCAGGTCGACGCGAACGGTCTTCAATTCGCCTGCGGGAGTTTCGTCGGGGCCGGGTTCGTGATGCTTGACGATGATCTGGGTGAAGCCGAACTGGGGGTGGCCGGCAGCCTGTTCGAAGAACTGTTTCGTGGTTTCGATCGAGCAATATTTCGCCGCCGTCCCACCCGCTTCCGGCGGTTCGTTGTTGCATGTGCCCGCCTGCCAGCCGCTCTGGACGGTCGGGTGCTCGGGATCGGACGGGGCGATGATGCCTTCGGTGCTGGCCTGTGCGGAAGCGCAGCCGCAGGCAAGCACCGCGCAGGCAACCGCCAGCACTCTCGAAACCCCCCTGCCTAGACCCATTCGGCGCTCCCTTCCGAGATCATCCGTCGTCGCTATCTTACCTTATTTTATTGACTTGGACTACCAATTTTTGATATCAAGAATACCTAGAAGTTAGTAGGTGGTCAGATTTCAACCGATTGGAGGCTCCCGTGAACTGGCAACTCCTGGCTCGTGCCAATACCCATCCGCTGCGCATATCAATCCTCGAGGTCCTGCTCCTGGACGGCGGTCGAACGCTCTCCCCCGTGGAACTCAGCTACGAGCTGCAGGCCCCGCTCAGCAACGTCAACTACCACGTCACGCAGTTGTTCAGGTCCGGCCTGATCGAGCTCGCCGGCGAACGCCCGGTCCGCGGCGCGACCGAGCACTTCTACCGGCCGGCGACGGGCCAACCGGCGGCCCAGGCGTACGTCTGAAGAAGCGGGGATGCCGGTTTCGACGCCGTTGACCTTGCACGACCCCCTTGCACGACCCCGCTAGTTCGCCCACCAGCCGCGCCGACCTTCGACGTCTTCGCGCGGAGCCTCGCCTAGATTGGGCGCGCCGAAGACGAGGATCTCGAGACCCTCCCGCCCGGCCTCGTAGCCACGCCACGTGCCGGGCTGGACCCGCACCGCGTCCCACTGCTCGAGCTCGACGATCTCGTCATCGAGCTTCATTCGCCCGCTCCCGCGCACGACCACGTACACCTCCTCCTGCGTCTTGTGCGTGTGGCCATACGGAAAGCGATAGCCGGGTGGGATGCGCTGGTAGCCCAAGCCGGATCTCTCCAGCTCGAGCGCTTCGGTCGCCAAGCGGAACTCCAGGTCCGGCGCGCCGTCGAAATTGGACCCGACGTCCTCCAGATCCTCCTTGATGTTCCTGAGCGTGAAGGGCACGGCGCAGGCCTCGAATGTAACAGCCCGTCGGCTAGTCTGGCCGTGTTTGCATCGACGATCTGGATAATTTGTTCGATTAATTTTACCTATTCGACACAGCAGCTTTGGAGCATTTTCCGTTTTGATGCTGACGAATTGTCATTAAGGAGCAGATCTGAGCCATCGCGGGGCGCGCGAACGCGGAGCACTCGCTATCCCCCGCTGAAACCGGGACCAGGCCTTTCGCCGGAGGACGTCGCCACGCACCAGAGCAGGCGCCTGAGAGAGGCGATGTTCGAGCTCGTTGCCGAGTGCGGGTACAACGGCTTCTCCGTGGTGGAGTTGACCACCCGTGCCCGGGTCTCGAAGAGAGATTTCTACAAGCTCTTCGGCAGCAAGGAGGAGTGCTTCCTCGCTGTCTACGACCTCATCGTCAGCCACGCTCTGCGCGAGATCGTCACCGCCGCGGAGGGGGAGCAAGGCTGGCGGGAGCGGCTTCGGCTCGGGCTTCTCACCTTCGCCGATCAGATCACCGGCAACTCGGAGACAGCGCGGCTGGCTCTGGTCGAGGCCTTCACCGTTGGCGCCGTCGCGGTTGAGCGGACGCGGCGTACGAGCCTGCTCTTCGAGGCCCTGATGGCGAAGAACCTCGCCCTCGCCGAGGGCGCCCCGCGGCTGCCTCCGCGGGTGGTGAGAGGTGTGGTCGCCGGGGGCTTCCGGCTGGCCCAGGCCCGGCTGCTCCGCGGCGACCCATGCGAACCGGCGCTCGACGGGGACGAGCTGCAGAGGTGGGCGTTCTCTTTCTGTGACGAGGACGTCGCCCGTCTGTGGAGTCTCAAGGCCGAGGAGACACCGCCGAGCTCCGAGACCGCGCCCGTGATGCCGTTGCGGGACGAGCGTGCGCTGATCCTCGCCGCCACGGCGAAGTTGGCGAGCAAAGACGGGTATGCGACGCTGACGGTCCCCCGAGTCCGCGCCGCCGCCGGTGTATCGAGGCACAGCTTCGATGCCCATTTCGAGGACGTGGCGGACTGCCTCCGGGCGACGCTCGAGACGCTCAGCGATCGCACTCTCGCCGCCTCGGCGCCCGCCTATCTCACCGCCGGCGACTGGGCGCGTGGCACCCACCGCGTGATCACCGACCTCTGCTGGCGCCTCGCGCGCGATCCCACCTTTGCCGACCTCGCCTTTCTCGAGGTCTTCTCACCTTGCCCGGAAACGATCCAATGGCGTAGCGAGATGATCGCCAAGCTGGCGACAAGGCTTCGACGGGGAGCACCGTCGACACAGCGCCCGAGCGAGCTGGCGGCAGAAGCGTCGATCGGAGCGTTGTGGGGTGTGATCCATCGCTTCGTCGCTAGCGGGCGGGGCGCGCAACTGCCGGGCGCCGCGCCGTCGCTTTCCTATCTCGCGCTAGCCCCGGCGCTTGGAGGGGCGGCGGCGGTTGACGTGATCGTCAGCGAGGTCGGAGTCGGCGCCCGTAGATAGGAACCGCCTCTCCTAAATGCTTGTGTAGTTCTGCGTAGACCCTGATGCTTGACGGTGTCGGAGCAGGGGGTCAAGCAAGAGGGAGAGCGGGGGTCGAGCCTGACCGGGGAGATGCAGGCTCGGCCCCCGACAAACACCCTCGGAGGGGAGGCCGGGAAATGGTGTGCATGAAGATGGTAGGCCTGGCGCTTCTCTCCAGCCCCAAAGGAGGCTCTCCGAAGTCATCGAAGCGTGCCCATTCGGGAGTGATCGAAATTCGCGCCTGCTGCTCGAACACGCTCCGAACCTGCGCCGCGAACTCTTCAAGGCCGGTTCTGCCCACAGTCTTCGCCGAGGCTTCGAAGTACTCGGGGGCGACGCCGTCGAGGATCTCGATCGCGGCGGTGCCACGGATCAGCAACTGCTTCGCCGTCGCCGAGGTATTCCCCGCATCGATCGTCACCGCCACGTTCGGCCTCTCCTGGTCGCCCAGACCCAAGATTCGACCAGCTAGACGGTTGATAACGCCTCAGGCTACGTAGTCGACCAGGACGCGGCTCGGACGCCGAGCAGCTCAGCCCAGGAGCGCTGGGCGATGCGGGACGCGCAGGCTGGAGAGTGCGAGCACTATGGCGCTCACGGCCCTCGCCGTGAAATCAACCGTCTAATCTAACCCAGCCGACGTGGGGCCTCCCAGGCGAGCGCGAGAAGGAGCGGGGCGAGGAAGGTGCCGAAGGCGAGCAGAAGGAGGAGGAGGAACTCGAGGCCGCTACGCTGACCGGCGCCGGCCCCCGGGAATGGAGAGCTGGAGTCCGCGGAACGTCCAGAGTGAGCGGCGCTCCTTCCCCCTTCGCCGCCTGCCCCCAGGATTGCGTGGGGCTGATGCGCCGCCAGCGTCGAGAGCAAACCCCAAAGCGCCCCACTCGGGCCGGGCGCCGTGAACAGGCCGCCGAACGGCCCGAGCGCGATGGCTGGCCAGACCCAGGCAAACCGGCGCCGGAACGGCGCCGGGTGGACCGGACCGACCGAGTGCCGCCTGGGGCGACCGGCCGTCGGAGTGGGCACTTTTGGGCTGCCGTTGGCAGGGGGCCCGGCGATGGTGCCAGCGGCTCCACCCGCCGTACTGGTGGCCAAATCGGCCGATCCGGTCGCGATTCGGACCGGCCCGGCGTCCCCGCTCTGGGGACCGGCGCTCGCCTGGGGCCCACTCGGCGCAGCGCCGCCGGATCGGACAGGAGAAATCTCAGCTGGAGGTTGATCGGCCGCGGTTGACGCAGGGACGTCAACCTGGCCCGGGGGCGTAGCCGGGACTTCGGGCGAGGGGGGCCGGATCGGTGCGGCCGGAAGATCGGGAGCCGACGAGGTGACCGTAGACGGCGTGTCTTCCAGCGGAACGGCGGACGCCAAGGATCCCCCCAGCAGAAGGAGAGCCAGCGCGAAGCAAATGCACGAAACTCCGTATCGCATCATTTCCAACTTTACCTATACCCAAAAATATGGACGAATATCCTACATAATTAACGGTCGGCCCGGCCCATGGCCGTGGCGAGCGCTCGCGCTGCTTGTCCTCGGCCCAGCCGAGGTCCTCCAGCGGCTCGAAGTCTTCGCTGAACTCAAGGCCGAGCCTGGCGGCCTTGGCAAAGTCGCCCTCCAAGGGCGTCCCAAGGGTCCCCGACGGAGTCGAGGTGATTGCGCATCAGTTCGTAGAGCCCCTCGCGCTGGTGGCGGTCGATCGTGATCGTGGTCTCGGGCACGGCGCCCCGCCTCTCGATCGGGCACCGAAGGCCGCGGCGGTCCCGACGTCAAACGACTTCGGCGAGTAGCGTTTCGATTGCATCGAAGTTCCGGCTTCGTGCCGACCCCGGGGGCGTGTCAGCGTTGCCGGGGCAATGATGTCTTGGCCTCGGCGAAGCTAGTCGACCGCCTCGGGAAAGCGAGGCGAGATCGACCGCAATCGGCGCTAATCGCCGCGCATCTGGGCGTTTTCGGGAACTAGTTCCCGAAATGAAGGCGATGCGAGGGGAAGGTTCCAGTCTCCCCCGCAAGGGCCGAGTGGCCCACTTGCAGGGGATTCGAAGTGAAGCGGCTGATGGGATTCGAACCCACGACCTTCTGCATGGCAAGCAGACGCTCTAGCCAGCTGAGCTACAGCCGCACGGAGAGGGCATTCTAGCCTGGTGGGTCGGCTTCCTGCTCGATCCGGATGGCTGGTTTGCGATCTACTTAAAAATGGGTAAACTGTCGGTTGCCCGGATGGAACGGTCGTCGGGCTCTAGCGATCACGTGGAGGGGCATAGGCAAAAGCGACAATCCTCATCACGTTGCTGGTGGCGCCGGTCGCGCTGGCGGTCTCTCCCTCCCTCGTCAGTGCGTGGGCGCCGGTTGGCCAGGCGACCGTCCATCCGGTGCTTAGGCCCTCGCTTTTGTCAACCGTCGAGCTCGGCCAGCAGGCCCCGCAGGTCGAGCGGGCGGGTGTACATCGCGAGCTCGCCGCCGGACGCGGCGCGCGGCCACTCCTCGCGCGGCCGGTCCCAGTAGAGCTCGACGCCGTTGCCGTCGGGGTCGCTCAGGTAGAGCGCCTCGCTGACGCCGTGGTCGGAGGCGCCTTCCAGGGGGACGCCGGCGCGGCGCAGGCGTTCGAGCGCGTCGGCCAGAGCCGCGCGGGTCGGGTAGCGGATCGCGAGGTGAAAGAGGCCGGTCGTGCCCGGCGGGGGCGGCGAGCCGCCCCTCGAGTGCCAGGTGTTGAGCCCGATGTGGTGGTGGTAGCCGCCGGCCGAGACGAAGGCCGCATCGTCGCCGAGGCGCTGCGTCAGCTCGAAGCCGAGCACGTCGCGATAGAACGCGAGGGCGCGGTCCAGGTCCGCCACCTTGAGGTGAACGTGGCCGACGTCGACGCCGGGATCGATTGGCCGCCCACCCTCAGGCATCGAGCACCCGATTGACGAGCCGGTCGGCCTCGGCGTTGTGCTCGCGGCGCACGTGGCGGATCGACCAGCGCTCGAAGCCGGCCAGGGCCCGCTTCGCCTCGGCGTGCAGCTCGCGCATGCCGGCGTCCTTGACCTTGTACTCGCCCTTGATCTGCTTGACGATCAGCTCCGAGTCGCCGACCAGCTCGATCTCGCTCGCCCCGAGCGCCGCGCCACGCTCGATGCCGAGCAGCAGCGCCCGGTACTCGGCGACGTTGTTGGTCGCCTCGCCGATCCGCTCGCCGCGCTCCTCCAGCACGGCGCCATCGGCGCCCTGAACGACCGCGGCGATCGCCGCCGGCCCGGGGTTACCGCGGGCGCCGCCGTCGACGTTGACGACGAGCTTCAACGCCGCCTCAGCCAGGCGCGGCGGCGCGGCGGCATCTCGGCGACGCCGAACGAGAGCGCGCCCCCGTTTCCCACCGCGGCGTTCCAATGCCGGGCCGACCTGTCGAGCTGCTCGGCCACCTCGCCCTTGCCGATCTCGCGAACGGTCCCGTCGACCGCGTCGACCGTCCACTGGTACCAGCAGAGCTCCCACGCGACGGTGATCCGCACCCGCGTCGACGAGCCAGCGGCCGAGCCGACCGAGGCGCGCGGCTGCCCCAGGCTGCGCGCCAACCCGGAGACGATCCGCCCCGCGTCGCTCGCGTTGAACAGCTCGACCGCTGTCTCCAGTCTCCCGTCCAATCGCGCCCCCCGGCTCCTCACGTTGGCCCCCGGAGCCGCCGGATCGCGCTGGTAGATGCTCACGCCGGCAAGCTAGTTCATGCGGCGCTGGGGGCGCTCGTCGCGATCACCTTTGAAGCAAGATGTGCGGGCACCTCCTCGTAGCGGTCGAAGACCACCTCGTAGTCGGCCCGACCGCCGCTGATCGAGCGCAGGTCCGGCGCGTAGTCGAGCACCTCCGCCATCGGCACCTCGGCCTTCACCTCGGTCGCCGAGCCCTTCGGTTCCATTCCCAGCGGGTGGCCGCGGCGCGAGTTGAGGTCGCCGATCACGTCGCCGACCACGTCCTCGGGGCAGCTGACCGTGATCCGCACGATCGGCTCGAGCAGCACCGGGTCGGCCGCCTCCATCGCCTCCCTGAAGGCCATCGCGCCGGCGATCTTGAAGGCCATCTCCGAGGAGTCGACGTCGTGGTGCTTGCCGTCGACCAGCCGCACCCGCACCCCCTTGACCGGGAAGCCGGCGACGGTGCCGTGCGCCATCGCCTCCTCGACGCCCTTCTCGACGCCCGGGATGTAGCTGCCGGGGATCGCCGCCCCCTTGATCCGGTTGACGAACTCGAAGTCGACGCCGTCCTCGCTCGGCTCGATCTCGATCTGGCAGTCGGCGAACTGGCCGCGCCCGCCGGACTGCTTCTTGTAGCGGGCATGGGCGCTCGCCGGTTGGCGAATCGACTCCCGGTAGGGGACGCGCGGCGGGTGCAGCTCGATCTCCACCCCGAAGCGGCGCTTCATCCGCTCGACCATCACCTCGACGTGGATCTGGGTGAGGCCGGCGATGATCTGCTCGCCCGTCTGCGGGTCGCGGTGCACGTCGAGCGTCGGGTCCTCCTCGGTCAGCCGCCGCACCGCGCTCGCCGCCTTCTCCTCGTCGCCCTTCGAGACCGGCTCGTAGGCGAAGGCCATCACCGGGTTGGGCAGGTCGAGAGGGGCGAATGAGATCGCCTCCTGCCCGTCGCAGAGCACGTCGCCCGCCCGCGTCTCCTTCAGCTTGGCGACGGCGCCGACGTCGCCGGCGCCGAGCTCGGCGGCCGGCTTCAGCTCCTTGCCCAGCGGCTGGCCGAGCTGGCCGATCCGCTCCTTCTGCCCGCTGCGCGCGTTGAAGACCTGCGAGTCCGAGCGCAGCGTGCCACGCAGGACGCGGAAGAGGTTGACGCGACCGGTATAGGGGTCGGCGAGCGTCTTGAAGACGTAGGCGACCAATGGCGCGTCGTCCTCGGGGGCGATCTCGACTCCCTCGCCGTCGGCGCCGCGCGCCGGCAGCGCCCCGCGCATCGCCGGCGAGGGCAGGTCCTCGACCAGCGCCTCGAGCAGCCGCCCGGTGCCGAGGTTGCGCGTCGCCACGCCGCAGGTGACGGGGAAGATCCGCCCCGCCGTGACCCCCTCCTTCAGCACCCGCACGATCTCGTCGTGGTCGATCTCCTCCCCCTCGAGGTAGCGCTCCATCAGCTCGTCGGAGTTCTCGGCCACCTCGTCCATCAGCTTCTCGCGGTACTCCTCCGCCTGCTCGCGCAGCTCCTCGGGGATCTCGGCTTCCTCGGCGGCGCCCGGCCCGATCCCCTCGTAGAGGAACGCCTTCTGGTCGATCAGGTCGATCACCCCGCGCGCCTCCTGCTCGCTCCCGATCGGGATCTCGGTGGCGACGACGTGCGACCCGAAGGCCGCCTTCAGCGAGTCGAGCGCGCGGAAGAAGTCCGCCCGCTCGCGGTCGAGCATGTTGATGAAGACGAGGCGGGCCAAGCCCTCGGCGTCGGCGCGGCGCCAGAGCCGCTCGGTGTGCACCTCGACCCCCATCACGCCGTTGACGACGACCACGGCCGAGTCAGCCACCCGCAGAGCGGCGATCGCGTCGGCGACGAAGCTCGGCTCGCCCGGGGTGTCGATCAGGTTGATCTCGCGCCCGCCGTGCTCGAAGCAGGCGACGGCCGCGTTGATCGACATCGCCCGCTCTTGCTCGTCGGGCTCGTGGTCGGAGACAGTCGAGCCGTCGGCCACCGTTCCGAGCCGACCGGCGGCACCCGCCTCGAACAGCATCGCCTCGTGCAGGCTCGTCTTGCCGCAGCCCCGGTGCCCGATCAGGGCGACGTTGCGAATCCTGTCCGCGGCCTTATGTGCCACGCATCGAAGGTACACCCCGGGCAGCGCAATTCAAGCGCTGGACGGGTCGACGGCTATACGGCCTGCAGGCCCGACTTGAGGCGCATGACGGCCTTGGTGTGAAGCTGGGAGACGCGCGACTCGGTGACGCCGAGGACCTCGCCGATCTCGCGCAGGGTGAGGTTCTCGTAGTAGTAGAGGGCTACGACGAGCTGCTCGCGCTCGGGCAGCGAGGCGATCGCCTCGGTCAGCCGGTCCTTGATCTCGCTGCTGTCGAGCGACTCCTGCGGGTCCTCGGCGCGCGGGTCGGAGATCGTGTCGAGCAGCGAGACCTGGTCGCCGGAGGAGTCCGAGACGGTCCAGAGCTCGTCGAGCGCGTAGACGGAGGAGTTGGCGATCTCCAGCAGCGAAGTCCGCAGTTCGTCCTCGCTGACTTCGAGGCGGGCGGCGAGCTCCGCTTCGGTCGGCGCCCGCTGCAGCTCGTGCTCGAGCTTCGCCTGAGCGGCCTCGATTTCGCGGGCGCGCGAGCGGACCGAGCGCGGCACCCAGTCGAGCGAGCGCAACTCGTCGATGATCGCGCCGCGGATCCGGGTCATCGCGAAGGTCTCGAACTTGATCCCGCGCGAGGGGTCGAAGCGCTCGATCGCTCCGATCAGGCCCATTAGCCCGTAGGAGATCAGGTCGGCGTCGTCGACGTGCGAGGGCAGGCCGGCACCGAGCCGGCCGGCGACGAACTTGACCATCGGCGAGTAGGCGACGACCAGTCGCTCGCGCGCGCTGGCGTCCCCGTCCTGCTTGTAGCGCCGCCATAGGTCGCGGAGCTCAACCTCTTTTACCCCTGTTTCCATGGCTCGGGCCGTGATTCTAGAGTCGCTGACGGTTAATTCGACGATCAGGCGCGCGGGTGGGTGGCCGCATACGCCTCCCGCAGGCGTGCCGCGTCTACGCGAGTGTAGACCTGCGTGGTCGAGATCGATGCGTGGCCGAGCAGCTCCTGGATCGTCCGCAGGTCGGCGCCGCCCTCGAGCAGGTGGGTGGCGAAGCTGTGGCGCAGCGAGTGCGGCGAGACCCCGGCGGCCAGCGCCGCCTCGCGCACCCAGAGCGCCAGGCGCCGGGTGACGTCGGAGTTGGAGAGGCGCCTGCCGCTCTTGGAGAGGAAGAGCGCCGGCTCGCGAGGGTCGGCGGCGAGGGCGTGGCGGCCGCGCTCGCGGTAGGCGCGCAGCGCCCGCTGGGCCGGCTCGCCGACCGGCAGCAGGCGCTCCTTGGAGCCCTTGCCGAGTACCCGCAGCTGCTCGCTCTCGTGGTCGAACGCGCCGAGGTCGAGGTTGACGATCTCCTCGCAGCGAAGCCCGCAGGAGTAGGCGAGCTCGAGCATCGCACGGTCGCGCAGCTCGAGCGGCGTGCGGGCGGGGATGCGCTCGAGCAGGGAGCGCACCTGCTCGGCCGAGAGCACGCGCGGCAGCTTCTCCTCGCGCTTGGGGCTGGAGACGAGGTCGGCCGGGTTCTGCCCGACCCGCTCGCCGCGGACGAGGAAGTCGAAGAGGCCGCGGACCGAGGCCAGCTTGCGCGCGACCGTGGCGGGCGCCGCTCCGGCCGAGGAGAGGCCGGCCGCGTAGCGGCGCACGTCGCGGTGGCGGACGTCGGCCGGAGCCCGCTCCCCCGCCCACTCGACGAACTGCCCGAGATCGACCGCGTAGGCCCGCCGCGTCCGCTCGGCCATGCCCCGCCCGCGCAGGTCACGGTCATAGGCGCTCAGAGCCTCGTCCCAGGTCACCTGCATGGATTCGCCTTCGCCGGTTCTCGTCCTCTGAGCCGAGCCAGGACCAAGCAGATCAAGGACGCGGGAAGCGAAGCGTGCTCTGCACGTGAGCGACCGAGGACGCGGATATGCGCCGGTCCTGGCTCGGCTCAGCCGCCTATGTAGATGGGAGTGCCCACTTCGACGCGGTCGTAGAGTTCTTCCACGTCGGGGATCGCCATCCGGATGCAGCCGTGCGAAGCGGCCGACCCCAACGACCAGGTCTCTTCGGTGCCGTGAATCCCGGCGCCTTCGAAGATCCCCATCCAGCGCGCCTTGATCGGGTTCGAGGGCCCAGGCGGGATGTCCTGGCCGGCGAGGCTGCCGGCCCATGACGATTCGGGCACGTGCCAGGTCGGGTTTTCTTCCTTTTCCTGGATCGCGTACAGCCCTTCCGGGGTTTCCAGCCCTTCCTGGCCGACCGCGACGGTGTAGGTCTTCGCCAGCTTCAGGTTTTCCCAGAGACGCAGCGTGAACGTGGCGCGGTCGAGGGTGAGGTAGGAGGGGTAGCGGCTCGCGACTTCCTTGGTCGACACGCTGGGTTTCGTGTAGTGGGTGCGGGCGGCGATCGTGTGGTCGGCGTCGGCGTTCAGCACCGCGTCTTCGAGCTGACGGGTGAGCAGGTTGTCGCGCAGCTTGCGCCCGTTCTCCGCCTTGACCACGGTGAGCGAGTCGGGGCCCGGTTCGACGCTTGCGCTCCTCGCTTCGCGATCGACTTCCTCGGCGACGCGGCGGACGAAGCGGTTGATCGCCGGCTTCGAGTAGGTGACGTCGGCGGAGACTTCGTCGTCGACGCTGCCGCCGGTCACGTAGCGCACGAGCCGGCCCGGCAGGCCGCCTTCGCGACTCCTGGCCAGAGCTTCTTCGACCGCCCCGTCGAGGTTCGCGTGGACCTTGAGGCTCCTCCCCGACAGCGTCCAGTGCTCGCCGTCGTACCCAACGCGCAGCGAGTGGCGCAGCGGGCCGAGCAGCCGGCGACCGACCGCCCGCTTCGCTTCGGCTTCGTCCATGCCGCCGACGTCGACGCCCGCGATCCGCACGCCGTCGGCGATCGTGTTCTTGCGCGAGCTGTCGTAGGCGTAGCCGGCGACCGCGCCGAGCACCAGCAGCGCCGCCAATCCGACGATCGCGATCAGGGTCTTTTGCCCCATCGAGGGGGAGTTTAGGCATACGTTTCGGTCGTTCCGGACGGATATCGTTCGTCGAGCGATGACTGCCAAGGTCAGCGCCCGCAAGGGCTCCAAGGACGAAATCCGCAAAGAGGTGTGGAAGGCGATGGAGCGCGAGGGCGTCTCGCGCTTCCCCGGTGCCGAGGGACGCATCCCGAACTTCGCCGGAGCCAAGCTGGCCGCCGAGAAGCTCGCCGGGCACAGGCTCTGGAAGCGCGCCCAGACGATCAAGGCCAATCCCGACTCGCCCCAGACCTACGCGCGGCGCATGGCGCTGGAAGAAGGAAAGGTCGTGATCATGGCCGTCCCGCGCCTGCGCGACCTGCACCCCTTCCGGCTGCTCGACCCGAAGAAGCTCTCGAAAGCGGCGGTCAAGGAGGCGGCGACGATCAAGGGCGCGCTCAAGCACGGCCGCGTCGTCGCCCTCGACGAGCTGCCAGAGATCGACTTCGTCCTCTGCGGCTCGGTCGCGGTCAACCTCAGCGGCGCCCGGGTCGGCAAGGGCGGCGGCTACTCCGACCTCGAGTACGGGGTGCTGATCGACGCCGGCAAGATCGACGGCCACACGACGGTGGCGACGACCGTCCACCCGACCCAGGTCCTGCGCCGTCACCTGATGATGACCGCTCACGACCTGCCGGTCGACGTGATCGCCACGCCGCGCGCCGTGATCGAGGTCGAGCGCCAGCACGACCGGCCGCGGGGAATCCTCTGGGACCACCTGCAGCCACCGCAGATCCGCGAGATCCCGATCCTCGAACGCATGGGGTACGCCTGAGGCGTCATCCTGGGACGGGATGACCGACGACTACGGCAATCCCGACCCGCAGTGGCTGAAGATCGACTGGCGCCGCCACGTGCGCCAGATCGAGCTGCCCGGTGCCACCGTCAACTACGCCGAGATCGGCGAGGGCGAGCCGATCGTCTTCGTCCACGGCATCTCTGGCTCATGGCAGAACTGGCTCGAAAACATGCCGCGCTTCGCCGCGCGCGGCCGGCGCGCGATCGCGCTCGACCTCCCCGGCTTCGGCGCCAGCCCGCCGCCCAGCTGGCCGATCGAGATGCGCGCCTACGGCCGGCTTCTGCACGACTTCTGCGCCAAACTCGGCGTCGAGCGCGGCGCGACCCTGGTCGGAAACTCGATGGGCGGCCTCGTCGCCGGCGAGGCGGTGCTGTCGAACCCGGAGCGCTTCGACCGCCTCGTCTTCGTCTCCGCCGCCGGCCTGATCAACACCTGGCTGCCGCGCGAGCGGGGCACCGCCACCTCGCACGCGTGGCGCACCTTCGGGCCCCGCTTCGGCGCTGTCACCCGCGAGATCGTCGCCCGGCGGCGCTCCCGCTACCTGATGTTCCGCTTCTTCATGCGCTACCCCGGCCGCCTGCGCAAGGAGCTGCTCTGGGAGCAGATGGCCTCCGGCCTGCCGGCCGATGCTTTCGGCGACGCGATGGCCTCGGTGATCGAGTACGACGCCCGCCACCGCCTGCAGGAGATCGAGATCCCGGTGCTGATCGTCTGGGGCACCGACGACTGGGTGATCCCCTCCGCCGCCGCCCACAGCTACAAGCGCCGCATCCCCCACGCGCGGCTTGCGATCTTCGAGAAGACCGGGCACGTCCCCCAGCTCGAGCGCCCGCTGCGCTTCAACCGGCTGCTGGAGGAATTCCTCAGCCGGTAATCGCGCCGCTGGACGCCGAGGAGACGGTCGCCGCGTACTTGGCCATCACGCCGCGGCCGAAGGGCGAGGGGGGCGAGACGTAGGCGGCGACACGCTCGGCGATCTCCTCGTCGCTGAGGGCGACCTCGAGGCGGCGATCGTCGACGTCGACGGTGATCTCGTCACCCTCGCGGACCGCCGCGATTGGGCCGCCGCGGGCCGCCTCGGGCGCGACGTGACCGATCATCAGGCCGCGGGTGGCGCCGGAGAAGCGGCCGTCGGTGACCATCGCCACGCTCTGCCCCAGCCCCTCGCCGACGATCGCGGCCGTGACCTGGAGCATCTCGCGCATGCCCGGGCCCCCGACGGGGCCCTCGTTGCGGATCACGACGACGTCCCCGGGCTGGATCTTCTGGTCCTTGACCGCGCGGAAGCATTCCTCTTCGGACTCGAAGACGCGGGCGGGGCCGGTCTGCCGGGTGCGCTCGGTGCCGGCGAGCTTGACCACCGCTCCTTCGGGCGCGAGATTGCCCTTGAGGATCGCCAGGCCGCCTTCGCTCTTCAGCGGGTCCCCCAGCGGCCGCACTACCTCCTGGCCCGGCTTCTCGGTCGCCTCGGCGGCGACCTCGCCGATCGTCTTGCCGGTGACGGTGAGTGCGTCCTCGTGCAGCGAGCCCGCTTCGGCCAGCCGCTTGAGGATCAGCGGCACGCCGCCCGCCGCGTAGAGGTCGGTGGCGACGAAGCGGCCGCCCGGCTTGAGGTCGGCGAAGAGCGGGGTGGCGCGGGAGATGCGCTCGAAGTCGTCGATCGTCAGCTCGATCGCGAGCTCGTGAGCGAGCGCGATCAGGTGCAGGACGGCGTTGGTCGAGCCGCCCGAGGCGCAAACGCAGGCGATCGCGTTCTCCAGCGACTCGCGCGTGATCACCCTGCTCGGCGTGATCTCGTCGCTGAGCACCCCGAGCACCAGCTCCCCGATCCGCTCGGCGACGCTGCCCTTCTCCGCGTCTTCGGCCGGCACCATCGCCGAGCCGCCGGCGCTGATGCCGAGGGCCTCGAAGGCACAGGCCATCGTGTTGGCGGTGAACTGGCCGCCGCAGGCACCCGCGCCGGGACTCGCCGCCCCCTCCAGCTCCTTCAGTTCCTCGTCGCTCATGTCGCCGGCGGAGTGGGCACCGATCGCCTCGAAGACGTCGAGGATGGTGACGTCGCGCCCGTGCCAGTGGCCGGGAGCGATCGAGCCGCCGTAGAGGACCACCGAGGGCACGTCGAGGCGGGCCAGCGCCATCGCGCAGCCGGGGATCGTCTTGTCGCAGGCGCAGAGGGCGACGATCGCGTCGAACTGGTAGCCGCGCGCCATCAGCTCTATCGAGTCCGCGATCACCTCGCGGCTGACGAGCGAGGCCTTCATCCCCTCGGTCCCCATCGTGATCCCGTCGGAGATCGCCACCGTGTTGAACTCGAGCGGCGTTCCGCCGGCCGCCCGCACACCCTCCTTGACGTGCTCGGCGAGGCCGCGCAGGTGGAAGTTGCAGGTGTTCGCCTCGGCCCAGGTGTTGGCGATGCCGATCGTCGGCCGGCTGAGCGCGTCGTCGTCGTATCCGACGCCCTTCATGTAGGCGCGCGCGTGGGCGCGGTCGGGCCCGTCGAAGAGGGCGGCGGAGCGAGGGCGGGGAAGCTTCGTGGTGGCGCCGTTGGAGCTCATGGCCGAAATCTACTGGGGCGGTCCGGAGGCGAGGCCGAAGACGTCGACGGGGCCGGGGCCGGAACCGATGTCACGCAGGCCGTGGGCGACGGCTTCGGAGGCGATCTCACGCGCCTTGCGGGCTGCCTCAAGCGGCTCGAGCCCATGGGCAAGGAAGGCGGCCAGGGCCGACGAGTGGGTGCAGCCGGAGCCGTGGGCGGCGCCGTCGGGATGTCGCTCACCGGATATCTCGACCGTGCGCTCCCCGTCGCAGAAGAGATCGATCATGGCGTCGCTGTGGCCACCGGTGACCACCACGGCCTTCGGCCCCAGCTCCAGGACCCCTCGAGCCAGCTCCTCCTGCGTGGCACGCTCCCCTAGGCCAGTCAGGACTCGGGCCTCTGGAATGTTGGGAGTGGCCACCGTGGCGCGTGGCAGCAGGAAGTCGACCACGGCCGTGCGCGTCTCATTGTCGACCAGGACCGCCCCGGTCTCAGAGACCATCACCGGATCGATCACCACCGGGGCCAGCGCGATTCCGATGTACGTGAGGCCGACCGCGACCGCGTCGACCATGGAAGGTGAGCCAATCATGCCGATCTTCACCGCGTCGGCATGGATGTCCTCGGCGATCGCGAGGATCTGGCCGAAGACGATCTCCGGCGAGAGGGCCTCGACCATCTCGACGGCGCGGGTGTTCTGCGCGGTGATCGCCGTGATCGCGGTCGTTCCGTGCACGCCGCAGCGGGCGAACGCCTTCAGATCGGCCTGGATGCCGGCGCCGCCGCCGGAGTCAGATCCGGCGATCGAGAGGACGACTGGGACGCGAGAAGGGTTCATCGCTCGCAGCCTAGATGCCCGGCGGGCTGGAGCATGGTCCGCGAGTAGCAGCCGACGAGAGAGCAGGTGACGTAGCCGAGCGCCTCCAGGCTCGCCATCGCCGAGGCGGCCTCGGCGCCGGAGAGGTCGAGGCGGTCGGCGATCGCGTCGCAGGTCTCCTCCCCCTCCTCGACCGCGGCGAGGACGCGCAGCAGATCCGGCGTCAGCGCCGGTCCGGGGCGCTCGGCCGTTCGCACCCCCGGTCCGAGCATCGCGTCGAGCACGTCCTGGCCGCCCCGCACGAGACAGGCGCCGCCGGCGAGCAGGTCGTTGGCGCCGGCCGACGCGCGCGCGTTGACCGGGCCGGGAACAGCGCCAAGGTCGCGGCCGAGGTCCGCGGCAAGGTCGGCCGTGATCAGAGAGCCCGAGCGCCGGGCGGCCTCGACGATCACGGTCATCCCGGCGAGCGCCGCCATGATCCGGTTGCGAGCCGGGAATGTCCAGCGCCAGGCACCCGTGCCGGGCGGCAGCTCGGCGAGGACGAGGCCGCGCTCGCCGATCTGACGCCAAAGCGCGCGATGGGAGGCGGGATAGGCGACGTCGACGCCGCAGCCGAGCACCGCCACCGTGGTTCCCGCTTCGAGCGCCCCCCGGTGGGCGCAGGCGTCGATCCCGAAGGCGAGGCCGCTGACCACGACCAGGCCGGCGGCGGCGAGCTCGCGCCCGAGCTCTCGCGCCACCTCGCGACCGTAGGAGGAAGCCCGCCGCGCGCCGACCACGGTCACGGCCTCCTCGGGATGCAGCCGGTCGAGCAGGGCCGGGTCGCCACGCCCGAACAGGACCCAGGGAGCGTCGGCCGCGTCGCGAAGCCCGACCGGGTAAGCGCGGTCGTGGCGGCAGCAGGCCCAGCACTGAGCGGCGAGGAGATCCGCCACCAGACGACGCTCGGGGAAGGACTCGACTTGGGCCAGCATGAGGGCGCCGACCTTGGGCGCCACCGCCTCGACCAGGTTCTCGTTGGAGAGGCGCAGAAGTTCCGGCGAGCGCGAGCCGACCGCCCCGCTGGAGACCTTTTCGATGTAGGGGGCGAGGTGGGCGAGCAGCCTGGCCCGCCGCAGGCACTCGGGGCAGGCGCTGGGCGAGCTCACTCGACGTCCCTCCGGCGCAGTTGCAGCGCTTGCGCCATCTGCTCGCGTCCGATCGCCTCGGCGCCGGCGAGGTCGGCGACCGTCCGGGCCAAACGCAGAACCCGGTCGTGCGCCCGGCCGCTGAGCCGGCGCCGGGCGTAGGCCTCGGCGAGGAGCGCGGCGGCATCCTCATCCAACGAGCACTCGCGCACCTCGGCCGGGGTCATCTCGGCGTTGCCACGCCCCGGCCCGAGACGGCGTTCCTGGCGCTCGCGCGCGGCCGCGACCCGCTCGCGCACAGCTGCCGAGCCCTCGCCCGGGGGGCCGGCAAGCTCCTCGGCGGTGGGCTGGCGAATCGCCGCCAGCAGGTCGATGCGATCGGCGAGCGCGCCGCTGAGCCGGGCTTGGTAGCGGCGCACCGCGAGTGGCGCGCAGTCGCACTCGGGGTCCTTTTCGCCGCGGCCGCAGGGACAGGGGTTGGCGGCGGCGACGAGCATGAACCGGCAGGGGAGCCGCCGCCAGGACCCGGCCCGCGCGATCGAGACCCAGCCCGTCTCCAGTGGAGCCCGCAGCGCCTCCAGCGTGTCGCGGCGGAACTCGCAGAGCTCGTCCAAGAAGAGCACGCCGCGATGCGACAAAGTCACCTCGCCGGGAGACGGCGGGTTGCCGCCGCCGACCAGGCCCGCCGGGCTGACCGTGTGATGGGGCGCGCGGAAGGGTCGCCCGCCGGCTTCGCCGTGCCGGAGCCGGCCGCAGGCGCTGGCGATGCGCGCGACCTCCAGCGCCTCCTCGGGTGCCAGCGGCGGCAGGATCGACGGCAGGCGACTGGCCGCCAGCGACTTGCCGGCTCCAGGAGGGCCGACCATCAGCAGGCTGTGGCCGCCGGCGGCGCTGACCTCGAGCGCGTGGCGCAGGTGGCGCTGGCCGCGCAGGTCGGCAAGGTCGGGGGCGTCGGGCCCACCGTCGAGCCGCAACGGCAGCGGCTCGGGCCGCGATGGCACCCAATCGCCGGCCGCCAGGGCGGGGAGCTGGGCGACGCTGTCGAGACAGAGCACGTCGACGTCGCCGGCCAGCGCCGCCTCGGGACCGTTCTCGGCGGGTACGACGATCGCCTCGGTGCCGCGCTCCCTGGCCGCCTCGGCGATCGCCAGCACGCCCGGCACCGAGCTTACGGATCCGTCGAGCGCCAGCTCGCCGACCAGCGCCAGGCTCGGCAGCTCGCCGAGATCGAGCTGGTCGGAGGCGATCAGCACCGCGGTGGCGATCGCCAGATCCATTCCGGGGCCGGCCTTGCGCAGGCTGGCGGGCGCCAGATTGACGACGATGCGACGCAGCGGGAACTCGAAGCCGCAGTTGCTCAGCGCCGAGCGCACCCGCTCCCGCGCCTCCCGCACGGCGGTGTCGGGGAGGCCGACGACGGAGAAGGCGGGCAGGCCGCGGTGCACGTCGACCTCGACCCGCACAGGGCGGGCGGCGATGCCGTCGAGCGTGAAGGTCTGCGCGGTGGCGAGCACGGGACCGACGCTATGGAGCCAAATCCGACGCGTGGCGCGCTGAATCGAACGAAACTGAAAAGCATGGAAGCCTCGCCCCGTCACACTCCCGAAAGCAGGCCCGAGACGCCTTATGTTGGCCCGGTGACCGCGCGGAGACAGCGCATCGGCCGCGCCACCGAGGACCTGGTCGCGGCGCGGCTCGCCGGCCTCGGCTGGCAGGTCGTCGAGCGCAACGCGCGCACCCGCTACGGGGAGCTCGACATCGTCGCCCGCGACGGTCCCGTGCTCGTCTTCGTCGAGGTCAAGGCCGGCCGTGCCGGGTCATCTTTCGGTCCCGAGCGCCCCGTCCTCGGCGTCGACCGGCGCAAGCAGCTGCGCGTCCGCAAGCTCGCCACCGCCTGGATGTCGGAACGCCGCGACGTTCCCTACTACGCCGAGATCCGCTTCGACGCGGTCGGCGTCACCTTCGACCGGGCTGGCGAGGTGCTCGACGTCGAGCACATCCCCGGCGCGTTCTGACAGTGCAACGCTTTGTCCCCCTATATGGGGGACAAAGCGTTGCACCCGAGGGTTAGCCAGCCAGCTCCAGCTGCGAATAAGCAACCGATTGGAAGGAGCGGCGATGCAGTGGCGAGATGCCGATGCGCTCGATCGCCTCGCGGTGCTCGGGGGTCGAGTAGCCGACGTGCTCCTCGAAGCCCCAGCCTGGATAGAGGGTGGCGGCGCCGTGCATGTAGCGGTCGCGGGTAACCTTGGCGATCACCGAGGCGGCGGCGATCGCGGCGCTCGTGCCGTCGCCCTCGACCACCGCGCGGTGGGGGACGGAGCACTGGCGCAGGGCGAAGCCGTCGACCAGGCAGGTGGCCTCCGCCGCCGGCCGCAGCCGTTCCAGCGCCACCGAGAGAGCTTCGATGTTGGTCACGTGCAGGCCGCGGTCGTCGATCCCGCGGGCGCTGCGGACGACGACGCTGACCCGCTCGGCAGCCCGCAGCACAGCGGGGAAGAGCTCGGCCCGCTTCTCGGCCTTCATCTGCTTGGAGTCGTGCAGCCCGGCGAGGGCCCGCCTGTCGGCATGCGACAGCGCCTCGTAGTCGAACAGGACGGCGGCGGCGACCAACGGCCCCGCCAGGCAGCCGCGTCCCGCCTCGTCGGCGCCGGCGACCAGGCGAGCGCCGAGGCCGCGATCGAAGGCGAAGAGCTTGCGCGTGCGCGCCAAGCGACGCCGGTGTGCCTTGCCGCCGGAGCGGTTAGAAGACGCCGATGCGATCTGGGGGCCAGTAGGTGGCGAAGGCCTTGCCGATGATCCAGTCGCGGGGGACGGGGCCCCAGTAACGGCTGTCGTCGCTTTCGCCACGGTTGTCGCCCATCATGAAGTAATGGTCGGGCGGGATGGTGATCGGCTTGGGCAAATTGCAGACGGTCGCGGCGCCGCAGGGCCTGGTGTAGGGCTCGTCGGTCTTCTCGACCCCGTTGACGACCGGGTGCCCGTCGCGGACCGCGAGCGTGTCTCCCGGGCCGGCGACGATGCGCTTGATGAAGTTCTGATCCGACTCGGTCTGGGTCGGCCGCGGGCACGCCTCGCGCGGGCTGTGCGGAATTCCGCATTCGGCATTGGTGTCGGCGCCGGCCGGCGGATGGAAGACGACGATGTCGCCGGGCGAGGGATCGTCGAAGTGGTAGATGAAGCGGTTGACGAGGACCCGCTGGCCGACGTCGAGTGTCGGTTCCATCGACTGCGATGGGATCTGGTAGGGCTTGATCAGCCAGGCCTGGATCGCCAGGGCCAGCCCCAGGGCGAGGAGGACGATCACGACCAGCTCGACGAGCCCGCCGCCGCGCGTCTTCGCCTTGGGGATCAGCGCGTTCAGGCGTCCGAGTCCTCGCCGGAGTCGCCGGAATCGTCATCTGGCGACTGGTTCCCGGCATCGTCCGCCGCGGCGCTGTCCTCGGTCTCCCCCGCCTCGTCCGCCGCGGCGTCCGTGCCCTGCTCAGCCTGCTCCTGCTCGGAGCCCTCCGCGGCCGGCGCCTCAGCGACCTCCGCCTCGGGCTCCGCGTCAGCCACCTCCGTCGCGGACTCCGCCTCATCGGCTGGGGCCTCATCCTCATCCGAATCTGCCGCGGGTGGTGTCGCGGATGGGGAGTCGCCCGCAGCTTGCGAGGACGACTCGCCATCCTCGGCGACAGGACCCGCGGCCTGACCCGCATCGTCCTGAGTCTCGTCAACCGACTTCCCCTGAGCCTCCGCGTCTTCCGCGGCCTGACTCACGCCCTCGGCGTCGACCGCCTCAGGCTCCGCCGCCGCGAGCGGCGCGGAGACCAGCTCGTCGTCGATCCCCCAGCGCCGCTCGGCCACCCGCGCCGCCTTGCCGATCCGGCCGCGCAGGTAGTAGAGCTTCGCGCGCCGCACGTCGCCGCGAGCGGCGATCTCCAGCTTCTCGATCTTCGGCGAGTGCAGCGGGAAGGTCCGCTCCACGCCGACCCCGAAGGACTGCTTGCGGACGGTGAACGTCTCGCGCACCCCCGAGCCCTGCCGCCGCAGGACGATTCCCTCGAAGACCTGGGTGCGGCGGCGGCTGCCCTCGACCACCTGGAAGTGGACGCGCACGCGGTCGCCGGGGTCGAAGGACGGGATCCCCTTCCTCAGCTGGGAGCGCTCGATGTCGTGGATGACGCTGCTCATTGGCTTCCGCCCTCTCGCGAAAAAAGACCGCCGGGCCCGGGCCGGGCGCCGCGCGGTGGCGGAATGGTAGCTACTCCGGGCCTTTTTCGAACTGCTCGGCGCGAGCCCGGCTCTGCTCGGTGCGCCAGAGCCGCACGCGCTCGTGGTCGCCGGAGAGCAGCACCTCGGGAACGTCCCAGCCGCGATAGCTGGAAGGCCGGGTGTAATGGGGGTACTCGGGCATCCCCTCGAGCCTCTGGCTGAAGGACTCCTCGACGGCGCTCTGCTCGTGGCCGAGCGCACCCGGCAGCTTGCGCATCACCACGTCGGCGAGGACCATCGCCGGCAGCTCTCCACCGGCCAGCACGTAGCGCCCGATCGAGACCTCGTCGTCGGCGAGATGCTCATGCACGCGCTCGTCGAATCCCTCGTAGCGCCCGCAGAGCAGCGCCACGTGGGGCTCGCGGGTGAGCTCGTCGGCCAGCTCGTCGTCGAGCAGCCGCCCGGTCGGTGAGAGCAGCACCCGCCGCGGCCTCTCCCCGTTCGAGTAGGCGGCCCGCAGCGCCGCGTCGACCACGTCCACCCGCAGCACCATCCCCGCCCCGCCGCCGTAGGGGGCGTCGTCGACCTGCCCGGCGCCGAGCGGGGTCGTCTCGCGGTAGTCGAACAGCCGCAGCTCGTTGCCTTCGGCGATCGCGTTTTGCACCGAGCGCTGCGACCGGAACCAGTCGAACGCCTCGGGAAAGAGGGTGAAGACGTCGAGCTTCAACGCCTAGTCGAGGATGTCGACTATGACGCGGCGGTCGAGCCGCACCGCCGCAGCCTTGGCGATCGTGCGGATCGCGTTGGCGACCCGGCCGCCCTTGCCGATCACCCGGCCGAGGTCGTCCTCGGCGACGGTGATCTCGTAAACCAGGTCGCCGTCCTCTTCCAGCTCCTCGACGACAACGGCGGCGGGATCCTCGACCAGCGCCTTGACGAGGAACTCGAGCAGCTCCGTCATCGACTAGCTGCCCGAGGCGGCGATGCCCTTGGTGCGCAGCAGGGTGGCGACCGTCTCGGAGGGCTGGGCGCCATGCTCCAGCCAGTGCTTGGCGCGAGCCTCGTCGATCTCGATCGTCGAGGGCTCGGTCTGCGGGTTGTACTGGCCGATCGTCTCGATCGTGCGCCCGTCGCGCGGCGAGCGCTTGTCGGCGACGACGATTCGCCAGATCGGGTTCTTCTTCGACCCGACGCGTCTGAGTCTGATTCGTACGGCCATGTGGACGGAGCAGGGTACAGGCTCAGGCCATCGAGACGCATGCCGGACGCGAAGCGGAGGACATGCGGACTTACGGCGATTAGCGCCTTCGATACTTGGGGCGGGGCGCGCCCCCCATCATCTGGGCCAGCTGCTGCGGGTCGGGGTCCTTGCCCGAGGTCATGTGGCGCATCAATTTGCGCATCTGGTCGAACTGCTTGATCAACTGATTCACCTGTTGCGGGCGCGTCCCCGAGCCGGTCGCGATGCGTTTACGGCGCGAGCCCTTGATCAGCGCCGGGTTGACCCGCTCTTCCGGCGTCATCGAGAGGATGATCGCCTCGACCCGGTCGAGCTCACGCTCGTCGACGTTGGCGTTCTTGAGTTGCTTCATCGCCCCCATCCCGGGCAGCATGCCGAGCAGGCCGCTGAGCGGCCCCATCTTGCGCACCTGTTTCATCTGCTGGAGGAAGTCCTCGAGCGTGAACTCGTTGCGCCGCAGCTTCTTCTCCAGGTCGAGCGCCTGCTTCTCGTCGATCTGCTGCTCGGCGCGCTCGATCAGGCTGAGCACGTCGCCCATGCCGAGGATGCGCGAGGCCATGCGGTCGGGGTGGAAGCGGTCGAAGGCCTCGAGCTTCTCGCCGGTGGAGGCGAAGAGGATCGGCTTGCCCGTGACCGCGTTGACCGAGAGGGCGGCGCCGCCGCGGGCGTCGCCGTCGAGCTTGGTCATCACGACGCCGTCGAACTCGGCCACCTCGGCGAACGATTCGGCGACGCCGACGGCGTCCTGACCGGTCATCGCGTCGACGACGAGCAGCACGTCGTGGGGCACGACCCGCTTGCGGACCCGCGCCAGCTCGTCCATCAGGTCGGCGTCGACGTGCAGGCGGCCCGCGGTGTCGACGATCAGCACGTCGCGGCGCTCGGTCTTCGCCCGCTCCAGCGCCCAGGCCGCGATCTCGACCGGGTCGGCTTCGGTGCCCTTCTCGTAGACGTGGGCGCCGGCCCGCTTGCCGACGGTGACGAGCTGCTCGACGGCGGCCGGGCGGTAGACGTCGCAGGCGACGAGCGCCACGTCCTTCTTGCCGTCCTCGCGCAGGAAGCGGGCGAGCTTGGCGCAGGCGGTCGTCTTGCCCGAGCCCTGCAGGCCGGCCATCAGGATCACGGTCGGCCCGCTGGAGGAGAAGGCGAGGTCGCGGCCGGCGCCGCCCATCAGCCCGGTCAGCTCCTCGTTAACGATCTTCACGACCTGCTGGCCGGGATCGAGGCTCCCCAGCACGTCGGCCCCCAGGCAGCGCTCCTTCAGCGTCTTGGTGAAGCCTTTGACGACCTTGAAGTTGACATCCGCCTCGAGCAGCGCCAGGCGAATCTCCCGCATCGCCGCGTCGACGTCGGACTCGCTCAGCTTGCCGCGCGAGCGCACCTCCGAGAGCGTCGCCTGCAACCGGTCTGAGAGCTGGTCGAACATAACGAGCAGCTTAAGGCAGCGGCTTCGCCCTTACCCCTAGGGACTCGTCATGAATGTTTTGTCGTCGCCATTGGTCGTTCCAACTCCGTTTTCTGCAACGACCCTGAAGTGGTATTTCGTGTTTTTGCTGAGCCCGGTCGGGGTTTTGCTGACCGCGACGGCGACGGTGCCCGAGCCGACTGATTCCGGCGTGATCGGGATTTTGGTGCCATGCGGAGCTTCTTCCGGTTTGTATTCGGTGGTGTCGTATTCAAACCAGTAACTGGTCTCCGAGCTTTCCGGATCGACTTTGCCGTTCAGGGTTGCCTGAGTGGCTCCGACGACCGTAGCAGCTTCGGTGATCGCCCTGGGAGACATTAGCTTGAACGTCCTATCTTCACCCTCCACCGCGCCCGCTGCGCTTTCAGCAACTGCCCTGAAGTGATAGGTCGTTTCTTTGCTGAGGCCGGTTACGGTCTGGCTGACTTTCACGTCGGAAGATCCCGAGCCGATCGATTCCGGCGTGACCGGGACTTTAGTGCCGTAAGCCGTGGTGGTGCCGTATTCGAACCAGTAGCTGGTAGCCAGAGCCTGCGGATTGATATTGGCGCGCAGAGTCGCTGAGCCAGCTTTGAGATCTTCAGCGGGTCGGCCGACAATACTCGGAGGCTCGGCCTTGACAGTCCAGTTCTCAACCCGGCTGTTGCCCGTGTCCAGGATCAACAGTTTCTGGGCGTTGGGCGTCGCAAGCCCGGTCGGATTGCCGAGCTGCCCCGCGCCAGCGCCTTCTTCACCAATCTGATCCTGATATTCGCCTTCCTTATTGAACTTCTCTATGCGGTTGTTGCCAGAGTCGGCGACCCAGAGCCGGCCTTGAAAGTCGCTCACGATTCCGGTCGGGCTTTTAAATTTTCCTTCGCCAGTGCCTTCTTCGCCGAATTTCGAGGCGTAATTGAGGCTTATGGAGTTGAACTTCTGCACTCGATTGTTGCCGGTGTCGGTCACCCAGATCATACTCGCCACAACCGCGACTCCAGTCGGCGATTTGAATTCTCCGTTACCGGTGCCTTCTTTTCCTTCCTGATCGAGAAATTTGAAGGAGGAGCTGAACCTCTGCACCCGATTGTTGCCGGAGTCGACAACAAAGAAGATGCCGTTGTAGAAGACAATGCCGGCCGGGGAGTTGAACTGCCCTTCACCGGAGCCTTTTTCTCCGAATTTGGCAAGGTATTCACCTTTGGGGCTGAACTTCTGCACGCGATCGTTGCCGGAATCGACGACCCAGATGTTGCCCGAGGCATCGATCGCGAGTCCCTTCGGCCCTTTGAATTCGCCGCTACCGGCGCCTTCTTTGCCGAACTGAGACATGTATTCGCCTTTGGGGTTGAACTTCTCGACCCGGTTGTTTTCAGTGTCGGCAACCCAAACGTTCCCTTCGGCGTCGGTGGCGATTCCCAGATTCGGCTGTTTGAACTGCCCGTTGCCGGAGCCTTCTTCTGCGAAGGAGAAGTTGAAACCGGTCGTCATGAAGGTCGCGTCTTTCCCTTTGGCCGTTTCTTCCGCTCCGTTTTCGGCAACGATCCGGAAGTGGTATTCCGTGCTCTGGCTGAGGCCGGTCGGCGTCTGGCTTACAGCGAGGTATTCGGTCCCTGAGCCGACAGATATCGGCGAGATTGGGATTTTGGTCCCATAGGCTTCAGTTTTCCCGTATTCAAACCAGTAGGTGGTGGCTGAACCTTCCGGGTTGACTTTGCCTTTGAGGATCGCCTGTGTGTAGCTCACTGCTGCCGCGGCTTCCGTGATGACCACCGGAGGGCCGGCGAATGCCGCGGACGGAAGGCTCATCGCCGCGAGCGCCAAGATGACTACAGAGGCAACAAAAGCACGACCTGACTGGGGCATCCGACACTCCTCCCGTTTGTCGCGAGGTTCCCGTAAATTGGGACCCTTACTGTGAATGCGGGCAGCCTACACGATTAGTCAAGTGTTACTTGCTAAACGTTTTCGGCGAGCAGAGCGTTGGCGAAGTCGGTGGGGTCGAAGGGACGCAGGTCGTCGAGCGTCTCGCCGGCGCCGATCAGCTTGACCGGGATGCCGAGCTCGTCGGCGATGGCGAGGACGATGCCGCCCTTGGCGGTGCCGTCGAGCTTGGTCAGGACGACGCCGTCGACCTCGACCGCCTCGGCGAAGATCCGCGCCTGGCGCAGGCCGTTCTGGCCGGTGGTCGCGTCGATCGAGAGCAGGGTCTCGTGAGGAGCGCCCGGCATCTGCTTGGCGATCACCCGCCGCACCTTGGTCAGCTCATCCATCAGGTTGCCCTGGGTGTGCAGGCGGCCGGCGGTGTCGACGATGACGACGTCGGCGCCGCGCGCTTTCGCCGCCTCGATCGCGTCGAAGGCGACGGCGCCGGGATCGGTCCCCTCCTGGCCGCGGACCAGCTCGGCGCCGGCCCGCTCGGCCCACTCCGCGAGTTGCTCCGCCGCGGCGGCGCGGTAGGTGTCGGCGGCGCCGAGCACGACCGAGAGGCCGAACTCGCGGGAGAGGTGCCAGGCGATCTTGCCGATCGTCGTCGTCTTGCCGGTGCCGTTGACGCCGACCATCAGCAGCACCGCCGGCTCGGCGCTGAGGTCGATCGGGGCGCGGCCGGTGCCGGCGACCTCGGCGAGGATCTCGATCAGCCGCGCTTGGACCGCCTCGCCGTCGGTGGCGACGCTGCCGCCCTCGACCTCGTGCTCGAGCCGCTCGACGACCTTCGCCGTGGTCGGGGCCCCCGCGTCGGCGAGGATCAGCGCCTCCTCGAGCTGCTCCCAGGTCTCCTCGTCGATGCGTTCGAAGAAGCTCGCCGAGAGCTCCTCGGCCAGCGCCTGGCGGCTCTTCGAGAGGCTCTCGCGCAGGCGGCGGAAGACGCCGCGGCGGCGCTCGGGGTCCTCAGCCGCCGAGGCGTTCGCGCTCGCGCGCGAACCGAGGTCGAATATCTCCTGCCAGCTGGTCGTCATCGAACTTGGCCGGGGAGGCTATCCGGGCGGCGGCCCCGAGCTCCTCGACGGCCTCGGCCAGGTAGCCGGAGAGTCGTTCGACGTCGGGCATCGAGGCCCGGTCGGCGAGCAGGCCGAAGTTGACCTGGCCGTTGTAGCTGATGATCGCGATCGCCAGGGCGTGGCGGCGGGCGAGGAAGCCGATCGGGAAGACGCCCTCGAGCTCGCGGCCGAGGATGTAGAAGGGGATCTGCGGCCCGGGGAAGTTTGTGACGAGCAGGTTGAAGAGGCGGGTCGAGAAGTTGATCGCCGCGGTCGGCGAGAGCAGGACCGGTGGCGCGAAGTCGCGGAACCAGTCGTTGAGGCCCCAGATCGCTTCCGCCCCCAGCGGCTGCTTGGAGGACTTGAGCTCCTCCATGGCGGTATTGATCGAGCGCACGCGCTCGACCGGGTCGGCGATGCCGACCGGCAGCGGGCCGCGCATCGCGGTCAACTTGTTGCCCAGCTCACCCTGCTCGTTTTCGGTGCGGATCGAGACCGGCACCAGCGCCTTCAGCTCCATCCCCTCGACCGGCACCTCGCGGTCCCGCAGCCAGCGGCGCAGCGCCCCCGCGGTGGCGGCGAGGATGACGTCGTTGACGGTGACGTCGAGCGTGTTCTTGATCGTCTTGAAGTCGTGCAGGGTGAAGCCGGCCCAGGCGAAGCTGCGCGCCGGGCCGATCTCGACGTTGAGCGGCACCTTGGGCGCCGGCTTGGCCAGCGCCCAGGTCACCTCCCAGAGGCCGGCGACGCCGTCGGCTGCACGGCGCAGCGCGCGCCCGGGCCTGCGCACCGCGTTGCCGAGCCAGCGCGCCAGACGGCGGAACGTGGCCCAGATGCCGGCGGCGGCACGGGCGAGGAGCGCCAAACGCGTCGGCGCTGGCTGTGGCCGCCAGTCCTCCTCGACCCGCACCGGCTCGGCCTTCGGCTCGACATCGAAGAGCAGGGTGCCGATGTCGACCGCCGAGAAGCCGTCGGCCATCGCGTGGTGGGTCTTGTAGACGACGGCGAAGCGGTCGTCCTCGAAGCCGTCGACGAGGACCAGCTGCCAGAGCGGGTGCCTGCGGTCGAGCGGCGGCGAGAGGATCTCACCGACCAGCTCGTGGAAACGCTCGTCGTCGCCGGGCGCCGGCAGGCTGACGCGCCGCACGTGGTTGTCGAGGTCGAACTCGCCGTCGTCGACCCAGAAGGGGGTGCCGAGGCGCAGCGGCGGGAAGGCGAGGCGCTGGCGCAGGCGCGGCAGCAGATGGACGCGGCCGCGGACGTGGGCGAGGAAATCCTCCTGGCTCGGCGGACTTCCCCCGCACATGAGCACCGCGCCGATCGCCATGTGCCCGTTGGACCTCTCGTTGGTCAGGAACGACGTGTCGAACGACGTCAGCCTGTCCATGTGGCGCTGGGACACCAGCCCTCCTTTCGTTCCCTCGGGTCAGCGTAGCGCCCCCATCCTCTGGGAACGTTCTGTTTCCTTTAAGCGCGGAAGCCAGCCCCGTATTCGCCGTCCATATAACGGCGAATACGGGGCTGGGCGTGGCTAGGCGGCTTCGGCCGAGCCGGTCGGCGAAGCGGGCGGGGCGGCGGGCTGCTCGCCGATCAGGCCGGGACCCTCGGTGGCGGCCTCCTCCTCGGAGGCGGCCTCGAACTCGGCATCCTCGACACCGGCGAAGGGCGGCGGTGCTGGCGCGCTCGCTTCGGGCGTCGACTCCGGTTCCTCGCCGCCGTCCTCGGCGACTTCGCGGGGCAGCTTGCGGGAGACGACCTTGGTGACGCCGTCGCCGCCCATGCTGACGCCGTAAAGGACGTCGGCGGCGTCCATCGTTCGTTTCTGGTGGGTGACGATGACGAACTGGGCGCGGTCGGAGAAGCGCCGAATCAGCTGCAGGAAGCGGTCGATGTTGGCGTCGTCGAGGGCGGCCTCGACCTCGTCGAGGATGTAGAAGGGACAGGGCCTGGCGAGGAAGACGGCGAAGACGAAGGCGATCGCGACCAGCGACTTCTCGCCGCCGGAGAGCAGCGAGAGCTTGCGGGTCGACTTGCCGGCCGGGGTTACCTCGATCTCGACCCCGAACTGCTCGCGCTCCTCTTCCTCTCCTTCTTCCTCCTCGACCTCGACCCCAGCCTCGCCCTCGACCGCGGGGGCCTCTTCGGCGTCGCGCGCCGCCCCCAGGGTGACCCGGCGCAGGCGTCCGCGGCCGCCGGGAAAGAGGTGCTCGACCATCTCCTCGAAGTTCTTGGCGGTGGCCTCGAAAGTCTGCTCGAAGGCACGCTCGATCTCGCGGTCGATGTCACGGATCAGCGCCTCCAGCTCGCGCATGCCGCGCTCGGTGTCCTCGCGCTGAGCCTGCAACGACTCGACGTGCTCGCGCGCCTCCTCGTACTCCCGCTCGGCCAGGGGGTTAACAGGCCCGATCTGGGCGCGGCGCCGCTCCAGGCGCTCCAGGCGGCGGTCGATCTCGGCTCGCTCCTCCTCGCCAAGGGCGCGTTCGGCCGCCTCGACCTCCTCGCCCAGCCGCTCGGCGATCGCCGCCAGCTCCTTCTCCGCCTCGGCGCGGCGGTCGCCGAGGTGGGCGGCCTCGACCTCGACCTCGGTGAGACGGTCCGCCGCCGCGTTCATCTCCGCCTGCAGCTCGTACTCGCGCCGCGAGCAGGCCCGCATCTCCTCGGCGAGCTCGTCGCCGTCGTCCTCGCCGCCGACCACGCGTTGCTCGATCCGCTCGACCCTGGCGAGGATCGCCGCCTCGGCGGCGCTCGCGGCGGCAGCGGCGGCGCGCACGTCGTCGAGCAGCCGCTCGCCCGCCGCCAGCCGCTGACGCAGCTGCTCGCGGTGGCGCTCGCCGAGCAGTCCCTCCGCCCGGCGCGCGTGGCGGGAGGCGCGCTCGGCGCCGCCGCGCACCGCTCCGAGGGCGGCCTCGCGGGCGGCCTCGCCGGCGTCGGCCGAGCGGGCCCTCTCCAATCCCTCGCCGGCGCTCGCCAAGCCGGCTCCGATCTCGTCTAGCTCCTCGCCGAGCTGGCGCGCGCGTTCGCCCGGGGCGGCGCCGTCGCCGACGTCGAGCGTCAGCGGCCCGAGCTCGGCCCGTAGCTCCCGCAGCTCGGCGCCGATCTCCTCCTCGCGGCCGGCGAGGCCGACCGCGCGCACCGCGACCCGCTGCTGCTCGCCGCGCAGCTTGGTCAGCACTCCCCAGGCCCGCGTCCGCTCGCGGTCGCGCGCCGCGAAGCGCTCCTCGGCGGCGCGGCGCTTCTCGCTCACCTCGGTCAGTTGCTTCTCCAGCTCCGCCCGCTTGGCGCGCGCCTCGCGCGCGGCCTTTTCGGCGGCCGCCGCCCGGTCGGCGCCGAAGCGCAGCTCCTCGGCCACCAGCTGGCCGCGCAGGCCGAGCTCCTCGCGCTCGATCCGCGCCCCCAGCTCGGCCGCCTGCGCCTGGCGCTTCAGCGGCCGCAGGCGCGCTCGCGCCTCGCGCTCGAGGTCGAGCGCCCGGTCGAGGTTGTCGCGCGCGGCGCGCAGCTTCAGCTCGGCCCGGCGGCGGCGCTTGCGGTGCTTGCCGAGGCCGGCCGCCTCCTCGATCAAAAGGCGCCGCTCGCGCGGCTTGGAGTGGACGATCGACTCGACCCGGCCCTGGCTGATAACCGAGTGCATCTCACGTCCGAGGTTGGTGTCGGAGAGGACCTCGACCACGTCGACGAGACGGCAGCGGGCGCCGTTCAGCCGGTAGCTACCGTCGCCGGAGCGGTCGAGCGTGCGCTTGACCGCGATTTCGGAGAGCTCGGTCGCCGCCCGGCCCTCGGCGTTGTCGATCGTCACCTCGACTTCGGCCTGGCGGCGCTGGCCGACGCCCTTGCCGCCGGCCGAGATCACGTCCTGCATCGAGGCGCCGCGGATCGCGCCGGGGCTCTGCTCGCCCAGCGCCCAGAGCACCGCGTCGGTGATGTTCGACTTGCCCGAGCCGTTGGGGCCGACGATCACGCTGACGCCGGGCGAGAACTCGAGCTTCGCCCGCTCCGGGAACGACTTGAACCCCTTCATCTCTATCGATCTCAGGTACATGCGCGGTCCTCGGTCGCCACTCCCACGACCCTTGGGCAGCCTAGCCTCGCGGGCAGATCGGACGCGATCGGCAACCCCTAGCTTGCGAGCTTTTTCAGCGCCCGCTCGGCGGCGGCCTGCTCCGCGACCTTCTTGCTGCGGCCCCCGCCCTCGCCCACCCGCTTCGAGTCGACGATAGCCGCGACCTCGAAGTGGCGGCGGTGCGGGGGGCCGGTTTCGCCGATCACCTCGTAGCTCACGACCTTGCGGCGCCGCGCGAGCAGCTCCTGCAGGGCGGACTTGAAGTCGGAGGGGGTCTCGGCCGCGTACACGATCCGCGACTCGAAGGCGCCGACCACGGCCTCGGCGACATCCTCGAAGCCGAAGGCGAGGAAGCAGGCCCCGATCAGAGCCTCGGTCGCCTCGGGGACCGGCCGCTCGCCGCCAAGGAGGATCTCGGCCGGGATGCCGCCGTCGGGGTTCTCGGGCTCGGCGGAGCGCAGCATCTCGGGCACCCCGAGCTGACGCCCGACCTCGGCGCAGGAGACGCCGCTGACCGCGTGGTTGTGGATCTTGGTCAGGCTGCCGGCGTCCTCGTCGGGGAAGCGGTCGACGAGCTCGTCGGCTACGGCGAGGGCGAGGACGCTGTCGCCCAGGTAGGCGAGGCGCTCGTAGGAGGCGATGCGGTCGTCGCCGACCCAGGAGGTGTGGGTGAGGGCCTGCCGGCGGAGGTCCTCCGGCAGGTCGGCAACCAGCTCCGCCAGGGTGCTCCGCGGGCGCTCGCTCACGTAGACGACGGGGCGTGCGCGAGCACGAACTCGACCGCGTCTCCCACCGTCGCGATCTTGGCGGCCTGCTCCTCGGAGACCGAGATCCCGTAGGTGTCCTCGAGCTCCATCACCAGCTCGTAGAGGTCGAGCGAGTCGGCGTCGAGGTCCTCCTTGAAGCGGGCCCCCTCGGCGATTCGCTCCGCGTCGATTTCCAGCTCCTCGGCGAGGTGCTCGCGCACCAGAGTGAGGACTTCCTCGCGGGTCATGACACAACTTTCATTCGCGCACCAATCGCCACGGATTCGAACACCCGGCGATCACCGCGTCGATTGGAGCGCTCATATGCCCTTCCTATCACGCTTAGTCCCCGGCATCGAGCTGGCCGCGCCCGGCGCCGCCCTCGCGCAGCAGCGCCGCGGTGCGTCCGACCGCGTCGACCTCGACGCAGCGGGCCGCGAGCCGCAGCGCGTTGGCGATCCCCTCGGCGCCGGAGCTGCCGTGGCCGACGACCGCGACGCCGCGTAGCCCGAGCAGGATCGCGCCACCCGTGGTGTCGGGGTGAAGCTCGCGGCGCAGGCCGCCGAGCGCCGGCCGCATCAGCAGGCCGCCGACCGTGGCGAGCGGGTTGGCGCGGGCGGCGTCGCGGATCGCGCCGCCGACCGCCTTCGCCGTCCCCTCCATCAGCTTCAGCGCGACGTTGCCGGTGAAGCCGTCGGTGACGACGACGTCGGCGACGCCGGCCGGTAGGTCCCGACCCTCGACGTTGCCGACGAAGTCGAGGCCGGCGGCGACGGCGAGGGCCGCATGAGCCTCGACGACCTCCTCGCGCCCCTTGCCGGCCTCCTCGCCGACGGAGAGCAGCCCCACCCGCGGCCGCTCGACCCCGAGCACCGCCTCGCTGAAGGCGGCACCGAGGAAGGCGAACTGGACCAGGTGCTGAGCGCGCACCCCGACGCTGGCGCCGACGTCGAGGAAGAGGACCGTCTTGCCAGGGACGGGGAGCCGCACGGCGAGCGCCGGACGCTTCACGCCCCGCAGGCGGCGCAGGCCGAAGGTCGCGGCGGCCATCGTCGCGCCGGTCGAGCCCGGGCTGACGACCGCGTCGGCACGGCCGGCGGCGACGTCGGCTACGGCGCGCACCACAGAGGCGTCTACCTTGCCCCGTACAGCCGCGACGGGTTCCTCGTCGTTGCCGATCCAGGCATCGGTTGGAACGACGTCGACGCCGTCCACGCCATCGAGCCCGAGCCGGTCGGGCGGCCCGAAGACGCGGACGCGGACGCCGTCGGCCGCGGCCATCCTCGCCCCCTCGGCGAGCGCGGCGAAGCCCTGCTCGGCGCCGAAGCCGTCGAGGGCCACGGTCGGCCCGGAGGCCAAGCGCTACTCCGAGTCGGCGGGCGCCGAGGGCTCGGCGACTTTGTGCACGATCACCTCGCGCCCGGCGTAGGTGCCGCAGGTCGGGCAGACGCGGTGCGGGAGGCGCGGGCTGTGGCAGCGGGGACAGCGGCTCAGCGGCGCCTTCCCCGCCTTGTGGTTGGCGCGACGCTTGTCGCGGCGGGCGCTGGAAGTTCTCTTCTTCGGGACGGCCATGAGCGGGGCATGGTAGCGGGAACGGATGGGTCGGGACGAACCCGTAGGTTGCTGACGATGAGCCTGCTCGAACGCTTCCTCGACAGCGAACGACCCGACCTGCTCGGCGAGTTCGACCCGCATCGCGAGCTCGCGTCATCGCTGGATCCGATCGGGCAGGCCGTGTTGGGCGGGTGGTGCGAACTGGCCCTCGCCGTGCGCGAAGGGTTTCTCGACAGCGGGGCGCCGTTGCTCGCCTTCTATCGGGAGCAGTCGTCGGGCTACACGCCAGAGGACCCGGATCCCGAGCGGTTCGTGGTCCCGATCTTCTTCGGCGCCATCGTCAACGGCGTCGCCGAGGATCTAGAGGAGAACACGGTGCGGCTCGACAATCTCTTGAGCTCCTTCGCGACGCTGCACGAGGCGATGACGAGAGGCGGCGGCTCGCTTTACGGGACCGCGGTCTTCGCACAGGTCGTCCCGGACGCGATCGAGCTGGCCGGCAGCCCCGAGCTGGCCGCCCCCGCCGCCAGCTCGATCGTTCCCTGGCAGCGTCTCGCCTGGCTGTCGGAGTGCAAGCTTCGCGGCGGAGCCGTCCTCGCCCGCGGCCGCGGCGAGCCCCTCGTCGGCGAGCCGGAGGAGCAGATCGCCTTCCTGCTCCGGCTCGCGGCCAACCAACCCGGGCTCTCGAACTGGCCGGAGCTCGCCCGGTTCGTTCCGCGCCGATCGGAGAGCCTGCTGCCTCTCTCAGACGTGGCGTATCGCCGCTTCCGCCGGCAGGGCCTTCCGAGCGACCCGGACCTCTCGAATCGCCTCGTGGAGGAGATCGTCGAGGCGCGCCATTACGCCCTCGACACGATCTCGGTCGTCGAGCTCGAAGAGCTCGGCGTGCGCCGGATCGTCCTCACCCCCGAGGAGAAGCCGGAGCCCTCGGTCATCGGGGCCGAAGGCTCCTTTCACTGCGCCTTCCTCGTCGATCACGACGCGGGGACCTTCACCGGCACCGCGAGCCTCGGCGACGAGGCAACCGCGGAGGGATTCGGTCGCCGGGCGGTGGTGATGATCCCGGCGATCGCGCAACACGCGGCCAGCGAGCCTCGGGCCCGAAGCGAGGACCGCGAACGGGGACTCGACGCCTTCCACGAGGCCCAGGCGGCGATCGAGCTGCTGATCCTCTCCACGTGGCGCGACCTCGTCGTGCCCAGCGTGCGCGAGGAGCACTACGAGATCGACCGGCTGCGCAAGGCAAAGGGCTCCGGCAAGCGAGCGGCAAAGCGAGGGAACCTGGAGATCGTCCGCTACGTTCCGCGGCGGCTGGTCTACCGGCGCGCCGCCAAGGAGGCCGCCGCCAAAGAGGGTCGCCAGGAGCCGAAGACCCTGCACGCGGTCGGCGCCTTTTCCAGGCGCCTGCCCGAGGGGAAGAAACGCGGTCCCGAGGCCGAGCGGTTCGCCGTCGAGATCGGCATACCCCTCGCCGCGCACCAGACGATCGTCAAACCCCACTTTCGCGGGGGAACGGAGGATGAACGAAAAGCGGCGATGGAGAGCGGGTTCGGGCGGCAGGTGCGCCGATGGCGAAGCTGGAGCGCGCTCGATCTCCTGCGGACCCGCGCGGCCGAACCGCCGCCTGGCGAGGACGGGCCGGGGTGAAGCGTCCCTCCCACAGAGGTCGCTTCTACGCGTAGCCGGCGGCGACCACGGCCAGGCCGTCCGCCTGCCATGTGACGCGCCCGCCCGACCACTCGAGCAGCTTCTCGAGCTTCTCCCCTTCGAAGGTGTCGGCAATGACGAGGGCGCGGGACTGCTCGCGGACGCGGCGGCAGAGGGTCTGGAGGTCGTCGTCGCCGAGATCGCCGGCGGAGA
>Ga0068868_100000085_pt1 | contig 56625 bp, 45 predicted proteins | sample KBSMisM42_FD_64660 | JGI IMG/M metagenome (GOLD analysis project Ga0068868, IMG submission 64660) | Miscanthus rhizosphere microbial communities from Kellogg Biological Station, Michigan, USA - KBS Miscanthus M4-2 | ecosystem: Host-associated > Plants > Roots > Rhizosphere > Soil ...
CCGCCGAAGAATCCACGACCGTCTATGGCTACAACGTGGTCGGCGAGCTGGAGACGATCACCTACGCGGCCGGCACCACGGACGAATGCTTGACGACCCGCACCTATGACGCCGCCGGCCAGCTCAAGACCGAGACCCGCGCCGACGGCAAGACCGAGGAAGTCACCACCGTCTACGGTTACAACGCGTTCGGCGACATGGAATCGACGACGGCCGCGGCGGGAACCGTCGACGAGCAGGTGACGACCCGGGTCTATGACGCGCTCGGCCGCGTCGAGAGCGAAACCGTCGCCGACGGCAGCGCCGCCGAAGCGACCACCTTCTATGCCTACAATGCGTTCGGCAATGTCGCGAAGGTCACCGATCCCAGGCTCAACAGCGCCTATTTCTACTATGACGCCCGCGACCGGCTGATTCTGCAGGTCGATCAGGAAGGCTATGCCACCAGGTCGGTCTACGAGCTCGGCAGCGAGCCGGTATCGGTCACGCGCTACGCCACCCGGACGCAAGGCGCGACCATCGCGGCGCCGCCCGAGATCGTCGCCGACCCGGACGCGGACGCGACGACGGTCTTCCATTACGACAAGCTCGATCGGCTGACCGACGTCACCGACGCCGAGGAGCATAGCGAGCATTACGAGCTCGACGCGCAGGGCAACCGGACCCAGATCGTCAACAAGCTCAATGGCGTGACCGACAATGTCTATGATCTGCTCGGCCGGCTGAAGACTCAGATTGTCCACGCCAACGTCCACGATTCGAACGGCACCCTGGTTGCCACCGCCATCCAGACCGACTTCGACTATGACAGGCGGGGCAATCTCAAGACCAGGACCGAAGGGGTCGGCCTCGGCGCCGACGTGCGGGTGACGAGCTACGCCTATGACAAGCTCGACCAGCTGATCGAAATCGATCGCCCCGACATCGTGTCCGTGACGGTCGGCCTGTTCATGGACCCGCTCACCATGCAGATGAAGGACAGCTTCGCCTACGACCGGCGCGGCAACGTCATCGCTTCGCAGGTGGCCGGGGCGCCCAACACTTACAGCTATTATGACCACCTCAACCGGAAGACCGACGAGATCGATCAATCCGGAATGCTCAGCCACTGGGACTATGACGCGAACGGCAACGTCAAGGCGCACAGGGTCTATGGCGACGCGGTCGCCTTCGCCGGAACCCGCCCGTCGGCGCCGCCCAGCCCGGTCAATTCGGCCAATTTCCGCGAGACCCACTACACCTACGACAAGGCCAACCGGCTGGAGACCAGCTTCGGGGCGTCGCTGACCACCGCCCGGTGGGACGGCGACAGCTACGACTTCGCGACCGGCGCGATCGTCCGCCACGTCGAATATGACGCCGCCGGCAACGCGATCCGCGACTATGTCGGCGACGTCGAGACACGCAGCTTCTACGACAAGCTCGGCCGCAAGATCGGCCAGCTCGACCCCGAGCATTACCTCACCGTCTGGGAGCTCGATGCCGAAGGCAACGTGCTCGTCGAGACCCGGCACGCCAACAAGGTGACCGGAACGATCGATCAGAACGCCGGCACCCAGGCGCTCCATGCCGCCGCGGGATCGAGCGTCGACGACCGGATCACCGTCTCCACCTACGACCGCAACGGCCGGCGGGAAACCGAGACCCGGCTCGAGGTCGTCGCCTCGACGACGGTCGCCGGCACGCTCGCCACGACGCTGCACGCCGCCTCGCAAATCCAATACGATTATAACGGCTTCGGCCAGGTCACCCGCAAGGTCGAGGCGAACGGGGACGAGACCCTGTTCACCTATGACGACTTCGGGCGGCTCACCCGGACCGAGGCGCCCGCCTTTGCCGGCCATCTCGGAGCGAGCGTCCGGCCGACCACCGACAATCTGTTCGACGCCTTCGGCAATGTCGTTCGGACCACGCTCAACGACCCGAACGGCGCCGCCGGCGATGCCCGGGTCACTTCCTACGTCTACAACCAGATGGGCTGGCTGGCGTCGATGACTCATCAGATCGACGCGACGCTCGGCACCACCCATTCCTACACCTATGATGCCGGCGGCCGGATCGTGTGGGACCAGTATAGCCGCAGGAAATCGAACGGCACCAACTCCCCCGATTCGATCGTCTACACCTACGACGTCAGCGGCCGGCTGCTCAGCCAGGCGGCGGCGACCAGAACCACCACCCCGCCCGCGGTTCCGAAATGGGGCTTCGGTGACGTCAGCCGCTTCAAATACAATGTCTTCGGCGAGATGATCGGGCGCGGCATCAATTTCGGCGCCGACAATCTCCCGCTCTATCAGGAAACGTTCGATTATGACGAAGGCGGGCGGCTGTGGCGCTCGACCGAAGGCGGCAGCGGCAAGATCATGTTCCACGACGCGCTGGGCAACGTCACCCTGACGCTGAGCTCGGCCGGGGCCAATGTCGGAGCGATCGGCTTCGACACGGCGAAGAGCTCGATCCTGGTCCAGGGCGGCAGCGGCGACACCAATATCGGGGACGCGGTCACCACGATCGGCGTGTTCGACAAGCGCGGCCTGCAGATTGCGACGATCGAGCCCGACCGGCAGCTCAGCAGCGCCGCCGGAACCGTGACCATCTCCTCAAGCCGCACTCTGAATGCGTTCGGCGAGGCGACGAGCGAGACCGACGCCAGGAACAACACCACCTTGTTGTTCTACAACACGATGGGCCGCCTGATCCGCAAGGAGAGCCCCGAGGTCAGCTGGACGGACCAGAACGGCGTCCAGGCGAACGTCCATCCGACCGAGCATTATTTCTACGACATCTCCGGCCGCCTCGTCGCGGTCACTGATGCCAACGGCCATACCACCAGGCGCAACCTGCTCGCCGGCACCGGCCATGACGGCGCCGAGGCGCTGGTCACGGTCGAATATCATGCCGACGATCGCAAGGTGCAGACCCTCTACGACGTGTTCAAGGACGCCCGCATCAGCCGGAACGAATATTGGATCGACAACAGCTCCAATAACGACCCCGTCAAGACCGACGTGCTGATGGCATATGACAAGCTCGGCCGGCTCATCCAGGTCCAGCATCTCGGCCGGCTGCTCACCGAGACCTTCACCTACGACCAGCTCGGCCAGCGCACCGGGCACACGATGAACGCCCTCACCGAAACCACCGATTACGACCGGCAGGGACGCGTGATCAAGCAGGTCGCCTTCGGCGGCGACACGACCACCTACTCCTACGCCTGGGACGGCACGATCACGCCCGGCTCCCTCGGCAATCTGGGCGGCTGGCTGAAGACCACGATCAACGCCGCCACCGTCGATTCGAGCGTGACCCTCGATTATTTCAACCGGACCATCGCCCGCTCCGATTTCGGCGACCACGTTTATTCCCACGGCTACGACTGGGCCGGGCGCATGACCAGCATGGCCGGCCCCGGCGAGACGCTGACCTATACCTACCTCAATTCCGGGCGCCTCGCCTCGATCTCGAACGGCGCCGGCAATTCGACCGCCTTCGGCTACGACAAGGCGGGCAACGAGACCTCCGAGGTCACCTACAAGAACTCCCAGCTCGTCCAGAACGCGAGCGCGACCTGGGACGCGCTCGGGCGGATGGCGAGCTGGGCGGAGGCGGGCACCACGACCCTGCCGACGGCCTCGATCCTCTACGAATATGACCGCGTCGGCAATATCCGCCGCCAGAAGTCGAGCTTCCAGCGGCTCGACGGCGCCGGCGCCCCGACGGGCTTCCTGCCGACGCAGGACAATTGGTACCTCTACGACGTGATGGACCGGGTGACTCGGGACCGCGGCATCCTGGTCGCGGTGGTCTCCGGCGAGCTCAAGACCGGCGACGACGCGCGCGGCATCGGCACGATCGAGCGCCAGCAGCCGGGCGTGCTGACCTCGCTCAACCGGCTCGGCGAGATCGGCTACGATTATACCTATGACGAGGCCGGGCGCCGCATGTCGATGGCGATGTCCAAGGTCCGCTACGAGGGAGGCTTTCCCCAGAACGCCTTCTTCCGCGAGCATAAGGAGATGTACGATTATTTCGCCGACGGCAGCCTTCAGCAGGTGCGCTGGGTGGACGGCGCCGAGACCGGGTTTGCGAACTCCAACACCATCACCGTGCCGGCGGCGACCGGCAGCGGCATCCGGCTTTCGGAGTTCACCCGCGATGCGTTCGGCCGGACGACCAGCCAGACCGACTGGCTGACGGCGACGGTCCGCGGCTTCTCCCGGACCGGCATCGTCTATGACGACAAGGGCCAGATCCTCTCGGAAACGGTGACCAACCTCGCCTCCGAGAACAATGCCGACGCCCTTTACGTCAACCAGATCACCAACGAGTACGGCACCGGCGCGGATTACCGGCTCGGCGCGGTCGTCAGCTCCACCTCGACGGTCACGCGCAACGACAACCCGCATTCGAACGCGACCACCACCAACACCTACGAATGGCGCGACGCGCCGGTGATCACCTCCGCCCTGATCCACACGTCGCGGCAGGCCGGCGGAGTCACCGATTACACGACCAATTATCATTACGGCGCGTCGAGCGACCTGACCTTCGTCGACATCCACGACGGCCGTCCGCGCGACGTCAATTTCATCAACGACATGGCCGGCCAGGTCATCCGCCGCGACGAGACCGGCGGCACCTCGAGCGGCGCTCCGCACGAGATCTGGTACCGGTTCGGCGGCAAGCAGATGGGCCAGGTTTCCAACAACGGCACGCTCGACAACGACTATCAGCAGTCGCTGGTCTATCGTCAGATCTGGCTCGGCGACAGCGAAGGGCTGGGGGCGTTCCGGTTCGGCGGCAACACGCCCAAGACCTATGCCGATTTCAGCCAGTCGCAGAGCCCGATCAACAGCTACGAGCAGGGCGGCGCCGGCGGCAGCTACATCGTGCGCTCCGGCGACACTCTGCAATCGATCGCCGCCAGCCTCTGGGGCAACACCGATCTGTGGTACAAGCTCGCCGAGGCGAACGGCCTTTCGGGCAATAGCGCGCTGGTCGAAGGCACCAGCCTGACGGTTCCCCCGGGCGTCGTTTCGAACGCCCATAATGCCGACACGTTCAGGCCCTACGACGCCGCCAAGGCGCTGGGCGACCTCTCCCCGTCCGCGCAGAAACCGCCGCCCAAGCCGGGCGGCTGCGGAATGATCGGGCAGCTCATCATAATGGCGATCGCGATCGCGATCACCTTGATCATCAAGGCGCCGGTGGCCCAGATCATCAGCCGTGCGCTCCAGACCGCGGTCGGCCTCACCAGCGCTGCGGCTACCGCGGTAGGAGCGGTGGTCGGCGCTGCCGTCACCGGCGCGGTGGCGAGCGCGGTGAGCCAGGGCGTCGGCGTCGCTACCGGCCTCCAGGAAAAGTTCAGCTGGAAGGGCGTGGCCCTGTCCGCGCTCAGTGCCGGGGTCACCGAAGGCTTCGCGCAGGCGGCCGGCGCGATCGCCACGTCCGCCGCGAAAGCGGCCGCCGCCGCCAACACGACCGTTTCCACCGCGGGCAAGGTCGCCGCCTATCTCGCCGGCAACGCGGTCGGCGCCCAGGTCGTGCGCAGCGTCGTCACCGATGTCGCCAGCCAGGGCATCGCCGTCGCCACCGGCCTGCAGAAGAAATTCGACTGGGCCGGAATCGCCGCCAACGCCGCCGGCGCGGCGGTCGGCGCGTTCGCCGACAAGCGCCTGGGCCGGCTCGGCGTCGCAGCCCTCGACCGCCGGGTCGCCGCCAACTTCGCCAGTGGCATCGCCCGCGCGGGCACCCGCGCCGCGCTCACCGGCACCAGCTTCAGCGACAATGTCGGCGCCGAGCTGCCGGGCGTGTTCGCGAACACGATCGGCCTGGTCATCCAAGACGCGATGGAGCGCAGCCACGCCCAGCCCGAACGGAACATCCTCGTCGACGGAGCGCCCGAGATGGGCATCCCGTCGCTCCGGGACTATCTGCGCACCCATCGGCCGGACGGCAGTCTGATCGAAAACCCCTTCGATCTTCTGAAGGGCGACCTTCGCATTGACCTCCCCGACCTTGAGGCGTCGATCGCGTCGATCGGCCAGGGCGTGCCGGCCGCGCCGGTGCTGGACGATCGGTCGCTATTCGATCCGGCGCTGCTCGAACCGCCAGCATTGGATAATCCCGGCATCGAGCAATTGCTGGTCGATCTTCCGACCGTCGATGAGCTTGCCGGCCCGGCGGCCTCGCGCGCGCCCCGAACCCCCGAGCCCGTCCGACATCCGCAAGTCATCGTCGAGCAGGATCCCGCGACACTGGACGAAGCCACCCCCGCGGGCCGCGTCTACGGCGAGTTCGAGGATTATGTCGCCGGCGGCATCAGAATGTCCCCATCCCGAGTCGCGCCGCCCTGGCATGAGATTTTCGAGAGCATCGAGGAGCTTCCGGGCCGGTCCCAGTTCATGGATCTGGTGATCGAGCGAAACGGTGGCGCCGAAGCCTTCTCCGGCCCGGTCTTCGAGGGAATACAACGTTGGGGCCAGGAAACGTCGACGACGTCCGACCGGCTGAGATCCTTCGGCGGCCAGAGCGTCGCCTTGGCGGACCAGCTGGATCGGCGGCAGGCGATCTGGGACGGCGAGCATCCGATCCGCGCCACCTTGTGGGGGTTCGCCAAGTTCACCTACGGCGCCGCCAGCAGCCTCTACGAAACGGCCGAAACCCTCGTCACCTATGGCACGCCGGGCGGGATGACTCGGCAGATTGCCTACGACCTCGCACACCCCGAGGAGGCCGCTCGCAGGCCGCCCAGCTACATTCATCGTGTCTTCACCGGGCAGGCGAATCCCATCACCGACATCCGGGATGCTTTCTCGAGGTTCGGCACCAATATCAGCACCACGTACCAGCTCGGCGGCCTGCCGGCAGTGATCAACCGCTACGGCGAGGGCGGCGGCCGGGTCGCCACCATTTTCATTCCGTTCGGTACCGTCGCCCGCGGGATCAATCTCGTCCGCGGGGTGGCCACCGTCGAGCGCGCCGCGCCGTTGCTGGCCGAGGTCGGAGCCGCTTCGAGGCTGACCCTCGCCGCACCCCGGCTGGCGGCGACCCAGGCGGTTCGGGGGACGATCGTCGCCCGGCTTCCATCTGCTGCCGGCGTCGCAGTCCGAGCGCCGAATGCCGCCCGCGCCGCCGTCGTCGCGCCTGCTGCTGCGCGCGCCGCCGTGGCCGCGCCCGCTGCCGCGCGCGCCGCCACCGTCGCGCCGGTTGCGGTCCGCGGGACGGTCGCCGCGGACAGGGCCGTCGCGCCCGTGGTCATCGATGCCGGAGTCGGTTCGAGCCGGCTGACACTCGCGGCCCCGCGCTTCGCGGCACCGGCGCCAGCCCAGTTTGGCGTCGCCACATCAAGCAACTATCGAGCGACCTTCCTTGCCGCAAACCAGAGGCTTCCCGGACCGGTTGTCGTCCATCATGCGGTCGAACGGCAGGTTCTTGTCCGGTATCCTGGCTTGGTGACCCCGGCGGAATTGCACTCGCTCGAGAATCTGCGCGGCATTCCAACGCAACTCAATCCTACGTTGCACCTGCGCGACATTCGCCGGGAGTGGGATGCCTTCTATCGGCGGACGCCAAATCCCACGCAGCAGCAGTTGCTTGATCAGGCAACGAGGATCGACGATATGTACGGCCACCTGTTCTGGCCGCCGGTGAGATAGCATGCAATTCTATCAGGTTGAGCCCGATGTTGCCGGAGGGTTGGGAGAGCATACGGTGCTGGATCCCGGCACGCACCCTCCCCGGATCGATCGATTGCACTACGAATTTGAGGATTGGTCGGGCGATGCCCTGGTGACCTCGTTTCCTTGCTTCCTTGTGACTCGACAGGGAAAAGAGAAGCTGGAATTTCTTGGCGCGACCGGAGTGGTTTTTGACGACGTTGAGGTATCGACGTCGGACATTTTCAAGGAATTGAAGCCAGGCTTCGAGCTGCCGGAATTCCTTTGGATGAAAATCGTGGGCGAAGCTGGAAGGGACGACTTTGGTATTGGACCGGATTTCTACCTGATCGTGTCCGAGCGCGCTTTGAATGCACTGCGGGAAATCGGCCTTCGCGAGGCGATCGTCTCAGCCTGCGGCGCCGGAGAGGCCGGTCCGGCCGATCCATGATCGATCTGTTCATCGGCGGGGACGAGGACATGGTCGCGCCGTTGGCCGAAGCGAAGAGCGGGCGGATCCTGGCCCATCCGATTCTCGCTCACGACGAGGAGAGCAGGTAACGTCATCCATCCTGCCAGGCGGGGAAGTGGCGGAGCGGGAGGGGGACGAACTGGCCGGTTATCAATCTGTAATTAAAGGGTTATTCCGCTCTATCTTTGCGCGACCCTACTTCCAACCCTAAATTTGGTTCGCGCCCTGGCGGCCAACGGGACAGGCTACACTGCGTATTACGCGCCGCACCTCGCTTCCCGCAACCCACCGATCCGATCTCCGAAAGCATGACCCATTGGCGGAAACCACGTCGGTAGGCGGCGCAGCACACTAGAGCCCGGTTGACCGCGTACGCTGCGCGCTGTAGCTGTGTGACCAGCAGATCCGGATCGGCCCCGTGACCGACCAAAAAATGCTGGCACCAACGAGGGCATGGGGGACAAACAGCGTGAAGAGGGTCAACCCTGCGGTCGTCGTAGTTCCCTGCGCAAGCAGGAAGCGGGTTGGACCCGAAGGCCCAACGCGCGCCGCATCGCTGAAGCGTGCTTCGCAGGCGCGGGTTGAGAAGCAATGGCTCGCGCGCGTCAACACATTTCCCCAGCAGGTCACTGCCCGCCACCTTTACAGGGGCAGGGGCTTCTCGCTGGCGGCTGCGGTCGCGGAATCGACTGGTGCTCGTCTGCTCGTCATTTCTGCCGGACTGGGGCTCGTTGAGGCCGATCGAGAGGTGCCAAGCTATGGCCTCACGGTTGGTGCGCAAGGCGAGGATGTAGTGAGCACGCGCGTGCTGGGGAGCTTTGACCCGCGGAGGTGGTGGGCGGCCATCAAGACCGGTCGATTCTCGTCTGACTGGCCGAAGGTGTTCCAGACTGGCGACGGCCCGGTGCTGATGGCGCTGACTCGGCCCTACGCAGAGATGGTGGCCGATGACCTGGCGGCCCTTTCCGACGCAGATATTCAGCGCCTACGGATTTTCGGTCACGGGCTCGATCGTATCTTGCCCGAACGTGTTCGAGACTCCGTCATGCCCTATGATGCGCGGCTTGACTCAATCCTGCCGGGCACTCGGACCGACTTCCCTCAGCGCGCCCTATCCCATTTCGCCAACACGGTAGGGCCATCCAAGGAGGCCTTGGCCGATGGCGCGGCAGTCAGCGCGGCACTGAAAGGACGGCGGGTGCCGATCAGGATCCAGCGGCCACGCCTGGATGACGATGCCATGGTCAATGCGATCGCCCTCCACTTGAGGACGACGCAGGGCATCGGCCGCATTCTGCGACGACTTCGGCATGAGGATAGGATCGCGTGCGAACAGCGCCGCTTCACCAAACTCTACCGCGTCGCCATGCGGCAAGCGGCCGGATCATGATGGAGATCGGCCTCACCACCACCCGCCGAGTGGCCGTCAAAGGGCTCTTTACGGCCACGGCGCCCCAATTGGCAGTCCGGGGACGGCGGACATGAAGTTCATCTTCGCCGACAGTCTCGACTTCGTCGATCCGGCCTACGATTTTGTGGCCGATCGCAATGGCGCCGGCCGCACGGCCCACCGGGACGACGAGTTCCCGCACGAGTTCATGGACGACGTCCCCTATGACGGCATCCTTGTCTCGCGTGGGATCGTCGGTGACGCTCTGATCGGGGGCAAGTACACCGAGGCCCAGTTGATGCGCTTTAGGCGGGAAGGTGCGCGACGGTTCCTCCGCTATCCCGTCGAGCGCTTCCCCGGCAGCATCATAATGGGCGACTGCGGTGCCTTCACATACCGGAATATGCCGGAGCCCCCCTATAAGCCGGAAGGCACCGTGGAATTCTACGCCGATGGCGGATTTACGCACGGCTGCTCGCCGGACCACCTCATCTTCGACTTTGATGCACCCGGCGTGACTCGCTCTGAGGTTGACGTGTCGGATGAGGTGCGGGCCCGGTTTGAATTGACGCTCCAATACGCGGCCGAGTTCAAGCGGCATTCGGCGGGCTTGGGCCGGGGTTTCACGCCTATGGGCGTTATCCAGGGCTGGTCGACGACGAGCATGGCCCAAGCCGCAGCAGCCCTCTCCCGAATGGGGTATGACTATCTGGCGCTGGGCGGAACCGTCCCGCTCAAGATCGATCAACTCTGTAGGGCTCTTTCGGCGATCCGCGATGCGATCCCTCCCCACGTCAAGCTTCACGTCCTGGGGTTTGGCAAGATCGAAAACCTAGCCGACATCGAAAAGCATGGCGTCACAAGCTTCGACACGACGTCGCCTTTGCTGCGAGCTTTCAAGGACGCTCGCAAGAACTATTGGGTGCGTAGCGACGCCGGCGAACTCGACTATTACACCGCGATCCGCATCCCGCAGGCGACGGAGAATAACCGGCTCAAGGTGAAGGCGATGCAGGGCCGTCTGAACCAAGAGCGGGCAAAGGATCTCGAGAGTGCCGCCCTCGGCGCCGTCCGCGGCTTAGCGGCCGGTTCGGCGAGCCTCGAGAATGCGCTCGACGCCGTCATGGCATACTGGGGACACCTCAATTGGAACGATGAAGCCTCAGAGTCGCAGCACCAGTCGAGCCTCGCCCGCCAAAGGACAATCTATCACCGCACCCTCCTTGATCGACCCTGGGAGACCTGTTCCTGTCGCGTGTGTCGCGAGGGCGGGGTGGAAACGCTGATCTTCAGAAACTCCAACCGAAACAAGCGGAGGGGCATGCACAACCTTCACGTATTCCACCAACATCTCAAAGACTTCCGAGGTCAGCCCGCATGACCGACACCCTTCGCTACACCGTCATCCTACCCCGACAGAGTCCGGGGGCGAAGGTCTTTACATTCGCCGCGCCGGCGTCGGAAATCCTCCGCTTCGCGCGCGTACAGCGCGCCGGCAGGGATGAAGCTGGGGCGCTTCAGGGCTTTCAACGACCACAGATTGCGAACCACATTCGCGAGATCCGAGACTACCTCTCCAAGCCCAATGCCATTCTGCCGAACCCGATCGTGGTCGCCTTCACCGCCGGCGCGACAATCGAACCGCTCAGCCTTCCGGGAGTAGAGACTGGCGGCGTCGGCGTTCTGACGATCGACCTGATCGACGGAGAGCCGGGGCTCATCGTCGACGGCCAGCAGCGGTTCACCGCGTTAAGCGAAATGCCCGATTTGGACTTCGAGGTTCTGGTCTCGGGCTTCCTGTGCGACAGCGAAGAGGAACTCCAGAAACAGTTCATCCTCATCAACAATACCCGGCCTCTCCCGAAGGCGCTCGTCTACGAACTCCTCCCCCAAATTGGCGATCTGCCCTACCGAATGTCGAGCCGCAGCCAGGCGGCGCTGCTGACGGAGGCGCTGAACTACGGGGACGGGTCCTCATTGCGTGGCCTCATCCGGCAGCAGACGAACCCCAAGGGGGTGATCCGGGACACAGTCCTCCAGCGCGTGATCATGAATTCCATCAGCGACGGAGCGCTTCGGCTCTATGCCGATGACGACAGCCTGCTGCTCGACCGCGGCAGTCAGCTGATCAGCGAGTTTTTTCACGCCGTGAAGTATGTTTTCGCCTCGGACTGGGAGGGCAAGACCTCCAAGACCTCGCGCCTGATCCATGGCGCCGGCATCGTCGCCATGGGCTATGTCATGGAGGAATTGCACGCCAGCAGCGGGGCTGACGATCGCGAGGCGTTTGCCCGCGGCCTGAGCCTGCTCAAGGGACGCACCGCCTGGAGCGAAGGTGAATGGGTGTTCGGCGAAGAACGACGCCGTTGGAACGGGCTCCAAAACGTTCCCGCTGACGTGCGACAGCTCTCCCTTCATTTGGTCCAAGAGCTCAAGCGTGCTCGCGCACGGCAAGAAATCCGAGCGGCGTGAAGCGATGACCTACTCGGTGAAGGAAATCTTCTACACACTCCAGGGCGAGGGCCGGAACACCGGGCGCGCGGCCGTTTTCTGCCGCTTTGCAGGGTGCAACCTTTGGTCGGGACGCGAGCAGGACCGGGCGTCCGCGGTCTGCACCTTCTGCGACACCGACTTTGTCGGTACCGACGGACGTGGAGGTGGGCGGTTCGCCGACGCGACAACCCTGTCGGTCGCCATTTCCAACACCTGGAATGGTGGCTCCTCGGCGCCACGCTTTGTCGTCCTCACTGGAGGAGAACCGCTGCTGCAGGTCGACGAGGCGCTTACCAGCGCCCTTCAAGACGCCGGGTTCGAGATTGCTGTCGAGACTAACGGGACAATCGAACCGCCGGCCGGCATCGACTGGATCTGCGTAAGCCCCAAGGCACCGCCCCCTTTCGTCGTGACCAGGGGCGACGAGCTAAAACTCGTCTATCCCAATCCGTGCCTCGAGCCTGCAGACGTCGAGCACCTCGAGTTCGACAACCTGTTGCTCCAGCCCCTCGACGGCCCGGAGCTGGAGCTTAACCAAGCCGCAGCCGTCGCCTACTGCCTAGCCAATCCACACTGGCACCTCACTCTCCAAACACACAAGCATCTCGGGATCCAATGATGTTCGAGCTCAGCAAGCAGTTTCGCTTCGACGCGGCCCACACGCTGGAGCGTGCCGTGGAGACAGAGTCGAGCAGACGGATACATGGTCACTCATATCGCGCGGAAGTCGTCATCCGGGGAGATGCCGATCCAAAGAGCGGAATGGTGATCGACCTCGGACTTTTCGAACGCGAGCTCGAAGCGGCGAGGGCCGGCCTCGACCACCACTTTCTAGACGAGCTTCCCGATCTCGGGCCCCCGACCATGGAAAGCCTCGCCGCCTGGGTTTGGCGCAAGATCGAGCCGAACTGCGCCGGCCTTGCCCGGGTCAGCATCTATCGCGACTCGAGCGGCGACGCCTGCACCTATTTCGGAGATTGAGATGATCGACGAACGGGCGGCGCTGGTTCTGTTCTCGGGAGGGCAGGATTCGACGACCTGCCTGGCCTGGGCGCTCGACCGCTTCGAACGAGTGGAAACGGTCGGCTTCGACTATGGCCAGCGGCACCGCGTGGAGCTCGAGGTTCGGCCCCGCATTTTGGAAGCGATCCGACGGGACTTCCCGCATTGGGGATCTCGACTCGGTGATGACCACCTTCTCGACGTAAGCGTCCTAGGGCAGGTGAGCGAAACCGCGCTCACGCGCGATGTCGAGATCGCGATGCAAAACAACGGGCTTCCCAACACATTTGTGCCCGGCCGCAATCTTGTCTTCCTCACCTTCGCGGCGGCGCTCGCCTATCGACGCCAGGCGAAGCATCTGGTGACCGGGGTCTGTGAGACAGACTATTCTGGCTATCCCGACTGCAGGGACGACACGATCAAGGCCATGCAACTCGCCATCAATCTCGGCATGGAGAGCCGCTTCGTCATCCACACACCGCTGATGTGGATCGACAAAGCGGCGACGTGGAGCTTAGCGCGAGAGTTGGGCGGTGAGACGTTCGTCGAGTTGACGCGCACAGAGACGCACACCTGCTATGAAGGCGATCACAAGACGCTGCACGACTGGGGCTACGGTTGCGGGAACTGCCCGGCATGCGAACTGAGGGCAAAGGGATGGTCGGCTTTTTCAAGCGGCTCTTCGGAGCTAGGGAGCCCGTGATGACCAAGCGCGAAGACGACGCGGCGAAACTGGCCCTCACCCGCTTGAAGTGGCTGCTCGACGCCCCGCTGTTCGTCGACGAGGCGCTGGTCACCCGGCTTTTCGACGCGCTCGTACGCCCCGAATATGACGTGCAGAGCCGCGTCGTCGGCACATTAAGCGAGGAGGCGCATCGCCGTCTGACGGGAGGCGAGGTCGGCGGAAAGTACAAGTTCGGCCTGCCTTTCCTGCTCAGCCAGGTCGACGCGGAAGCCAAGGCGAAGCACGAGCGGGAACGCAGCACGACGACCGGCACGTCCTCGCAGGTCACCGAGCAACGGGTGCAAACGGTGGGCCGGCGGCTAGAAGAGATCGCCATGGTCTATCTGAATTCCCATCCCGACCGGATCGTCTTCATGGACTCGGACGGAACGGCCAAGACATTCGAGGACGAAGAGCTCGACCTCCACGCGCTGGAAAAGGCGGCCAGCGACCCACCCCGCATGCTCGCCTTCGTCGACTTCGCGCCCAAGTCGACCATTCTGCCGATGGCCTGCGAATTGCAGACCGGTGAAACGAATCTGCTCTTCCTAAAATATATCGAACGGCTCTGGGCCGAGGCCGATCCCAAACCGCGTTATCCGGCTTCCGATCTGGAAGGGGAGGCCCTGCGCGCCGCTTGGCGCGACTATTGGAAGGCGCTGGCCGGCAAGTTCCAGTCCAGGATCGCGATGGAGATTGTCGAGCAGGCTGGCCAGCACAGTGCCGAGGGCCACGGCCGCATCGGCTGGATCGACTTTCGAGTGCCGATCGGAAAACACTTTGACGCGATGCATCTCCACATCGTGCCGGACGGGAATTATCATGCCGGCACCTTCGCCTACAACTTCGTCCGCCGTGCCAACAATGTGGGCGTAAGGGTGGTCGGCACGCTAAGGGCTGGGCTGGGGACTGATATGAACGTGCTTGCCATTTTCGACAACTGAAGGGGATGTCGCCGGCGACCGTCTTTGTCGATGCAGACAACACGCTGTGGGATACTGACGCGGTTTTCGCAGCCGCTCAACTGGCGCTGCTGGCCTTCGCCGAGGAGGAGATCAGCCGCGGCTTCGCGGGTAGCGACCGGCTGGCCTTCATCCGCGACATCGACCAGCGACTGGCGGCGCGTCATCATGCCGGTCTGCGCTATCCACCACGGCTGTTGGCCCAGGGAGTGGCGCTCGCGCTGAGCGGCGTGTCGCCGGGACAGGCCGCGGGCCTCGCAATCAAGGGCACGCGCGAGCGGCAGTCTCTATCCGGCATGGCGGCCGCGGTTGCTGAGGAGGCTTTTTCTTCAGCGGTCCGCGAGCTGCCGGATCCCCGACCCGGCGTGCGAGAGGGCTTGGCGGCCCTGCATGCGGCGGGCTCCCCCGTCCTTGTGGTCACCGAAGGCGCCCGAGCTCGGGTAGCCAAGACGGCCGCAGCACACGGGATAGATCGCTTCATTGGCAGGATCATTGAGGCCCCTAAATGGCCAGACCTCTACCGTCGCGTGCTGCGCCTCGCCGGCACGCCGCCGCGCGCCTTCATGGTCGGCGACCAGCTCGATCGCGACATCGTCCCGGCCAGTGCGGCAGGGCTCGAGACGATATGGTTTCCCGGCGGATTTAGGCCGAGTTGGGAACCCGCATTCGAAGACGTGCGGCCCAGCCATACAATAGAAAGCTTCGCAGAGGTCCCACCGATCGTCATCGGTGGCGCGCGAAGGGCGTCGTAGGGGCATATGCGAGGTGCGATCCGACCCATGATTGAAGCAAGGGGCGAGGCACGCCCCCAGCCTCCGAATTGCGCCAGTGCGGATGGTCCGAATTCTTAGCCAAAACAACGCTTAACATCCGCCCTGCAAGTTGGCACATGGGGCGCCTACAATAGAGATAATAGAAGCAACGGGCGGAAGAATCGCCTGTGACCGGGGGTGGAGTTGTTCCAAGGCATGCTTGTGGAGTTGCCCGGGCGGAAGGGCATAGGGAAGCTGGATTCCGCGGGCGATGGCCGTTGCAGGATCTCGGTTTTTCACTCCGTGTTGCGTTCCGAAATGCTCGACCTGTCTCTCGAGGAGGTCACCCGCGCCTATCTAAGCCCCCAGACGCGAGTCTATATCCGTCAGGATGACCGGTTTCTTGTGGGCCGGATCACCGACTACCTCGCGCATGAAGATGGCCTGGTTGAATATGAAGTTCGTTTTCCCAACGGACGGCAAAGCGACTTCAGCGAGCTTGACCTGTTCGTCCGACCGTGGGACGCGCCAGAAGATCCGGCGGAAATCCTTGCCGCAGGCGGCGCAGAAAGCCAGTTTCTTCATGACCGCCGCCAAGCAGCCGTTGGCCCGCTGCTCAGCCTCCGAAGCGCGGCACAAGGTCTGACCTCGGTTATATCGGCCGGCATCGACTTTGTGCCGCACCAGCTGGCTGCGGTGCGTCGCGTCCTGAGCGATCCGATTCAACGCTATCTGCTTGCCGACGAAGTGGGCCTTGGCAAGACAATCGAGGCGGGCCTCATCATCCGTCAGCATTTGATCGACAACCCCGATACACAGATCCTGATCGCTACGCCGCCGCACCTGTGTGAGCAGTGGCGGCGTGAACTCCGCGGAAAGCTTCGGCTCGATCAGTTCGGCGACGCGTTCGAATGCTGCGCCCATGCCGATCTCGCCTACGTCTCGCGGACGCCGGACATCCTCGTCGTCGATGAGGCGCACCATCTGGTGGCGCTGGATCGCGGCTCACTTGCGCGTGCCGCCGACCGGCTGCGCGAACTCGCGCGCGATGTCCCCGTCCTGCTGCTCCTCTCCGCGACACCGCCCTTGGGCGAGGAGGCGCAATTCCTAGCCCTTCTCAATCTGCTCGACCCGCTGGCCCATCCGCTGGACGACCTTGCCGGCTTTCGCGCCAAGCTGGAGCAACGGCGGGACGTCGGACGGTTGCTGCTCAGCCTCGATCCCGACGGGCCCGGCCTCGTGCTCCGCCAGCGCGGCGCTGAACTTCAGAGGATGTTTCCGAGCGACCCCCTCGTGCAGGATCTCGCGCCCCGGATGATCGCTGCGACCCGCGACGCGCCGGAGGATCTCGGCCCCCTGTGTTTGGCACTCAAGGAGCATATCGCCGACAGCTACCGCATCCATCAGCGGCTCATTCGATCGCGCCGCGCCGATGCGAAGGGTTGGGAGTTCATGCCCCGCGGACCGGCCGTCAACGGAGCGCCTAGCCTCGCACATGTGCGCAATGAGAGCGATCCGGCCGATCTCGCGGTATCCATTCTCGCCGCAGTTGAGGATTGGCGATTTTCAGCGACCCAGGCGGCGGGCGACGAGGCCGCCCTCTCCCGGGCCGCTACGCGCTATCGAACGCTGCTCGAGGCGGTGAGCTTCGGCGCCCATGGCTTGGAAGACTGGCTCGACACCGCCCGTGCGGAATTTAATGGAGAAGAGGAAATCCTCGCGGCGCTACGCGACATCGCGGAAGATTTTGACGACGAGGGTCGGCTCGAAACCATGGTGGAGAGCACCAAACGCCTCATCAGGACGCTCAAGGCCGACACTCCCCATCCCAAGATCGTCGCATTCGCGCCGTCGTCCGCGACCGCATCTGCCTTTCACAATCGCATTGAGGGCATGGCTGACGACGTCGCAACCTACCTGCTGACGAAGGAGCAGGTGGACAGCGACGATATGGTGGAAGGATTCAGGGAATCCCGAAAAAGTGCGGTCCTGATCACTGACCGTTCGGGCGAAGAGGGGCTCAACTTGAGCTTCGCGGACGCGATCGTGCATCTTGATCTCCCGCTATCGGCCGCGCGGCTCGAACAACGGATCGGCCGCCTCGACCGCTTCGGCCGCCGCCAGGCGATTATCCGACATCGTATCCTTCTGCCGTCGGATGAGGAAATGAGCCCTTGGGCGGCTTGGTTCGAATTACTCGCCAATGGGTTCTTGATCTTCAACCGTTCGATCAGCGACATCCAGTTCCTACTCGACGGGTTGGAAGCGCAGGCGTTCCAGACACTGTTGGTCCAAGGACCGGAAGGGCTCATCGCGCTCGCTGCGGAGATCCGCGGCCGGATCGAAGAGGAGCGCAGGTCGCAGGACGAGCAATATGCTCTGGATCGGATCGCGCTGGCCGAGGAGCCCGTCGAATCCTTCATCCAAGCGCTGGAAGATTCTGAAGAGGATGAGGGCGCACTCGAACGGGGTATCGATCGCTGGCTTGTCGACACCCTCCAGTTGAAGAAGAGGCCCTTCGCCTGGCCCGCCGAGGATCCGTTCAAGCTCGGCTTGACCGGTCGTACGCTCATCCCGCGTCTACCATGGCAGATCGAGCTCGGCCTCGACGATGCCGATCCGCTCACCTGGAGGCGACGGACCGCGACCAAGAATCCGGCTGCAATCCTGCTCCGTCCTGGTACGCCGCTCATCGACGTCGCCGAACGCTTCACTCGCTGGGACGACCGAGGTACCGCCTTCGTCACTTACAGGGTCGCGCCCGAATGGCCGAGCGATCCCTGGATCGGGTTCAAGTTGTACTTCGTGATCGAGCCGGGCGTGAAGCTCTCCGACCTTCTGGCTCCGACCCGCGAGGAGCTTGCCGCCTCCCGCCGCGCGCAGCGTTATCTCGCGGCCCAGAGCCGAACGCTCTACATCGACATCAACGGTGACACGGTCACCGACGGCGCGCTGATCTCGATCCTTGAATGCCCTTATCGCAGCGAAGGAAAGGGCCCGCACCAGGACATCAATCTTGGCAGTCGTCCTCAGTTGCTGGCCGATATCATCGATCTTTCCGCCTTTCGGCAAGTTTGTCGCGACGTCCGCGACGGGGCGCGCGGCTGGCTCGCCGCGCAACCCGACATCATCGAGCAGATCGGGGAGGGCGTTCGCCTCGCGGAAGCCGATCTTGCGCGCCGCCGAAACCGGCTGCGGCGACGCTCCTCGGTCGGCGATGCACTGGCCCAGGCGGACGTTGCGTTGATCGAGGACATCCTGCCCAGCCTTCGCGAACCCGCGATCCGATTGGACGCCATGGGGTGCTTCATTGTCGCGTCGCACGCGCCGGAGCGATCCGCTGATGGCTGAGTGCGACGGTCTCGACGCGTTCAACGCGCTAACCCGGCTCCTCGCTGATGGTAGCGGGGAAGAGCCATGGAGCGCCTCCTCGCCGTCCGTCGACCGGCTCAGGGTCGCGCTGACCGAAAGTCCGCAGCGAGCGAGCGCGCTCGACCTCGCCGTGCTGCTGCGCCAGGCGCTCCGCTGCGAACATGCGAGGCGAGACTACGCAGTCGCACCGACGGTCCTGGTCGCCCATCCGCGGCTCGCGCCCTTCGAGCGGTGGGAGGCGGTCGGCCTGCAGTCAATCGTGGCGCCCGGCGGCCGTCATGTCACCGCTCTTCCCTGGCGGCCGAGCTGGCTGGCGCAAGGCGACACGCTCGGGGTCGACGCCCTCGCCACGGCGGAGACGGTGCGGCGCGAGTTCAATGCCGGTAATAGCGAGGGGGATCCCTTTCTCACTTCCGTGGGACGCACCTCCTACCGCAGCCGGGGCCAGCGCGCAGCGGTTCGCGCCGCGCTTTCCACGCCTGCGGGCGGAACCTTGGTGGTGGCGCTTCCGACCGGGGAGGGGAAGAGCATGATCTTCCAGCTTGCCCAGAGCGTCGGCTTCGTCGGGGCCGGCGCCGCCGAAGGCCCCGGGGTGACGCTCGTGATCGTACCCACGGTGGCGCTTGGCGTGAACCATGAGCACGAGGCGGTGGCCGTTTGCGGCTTGTCTAGACCACTGGCCTTCCAAGGCGGCAACGACGTCCAGAACGGGATCATCGCCGAGCGCATCGCCAGTGGCACACAAGGTCTCTGTTTCGCCTCGCCCGAGGCGGCCTGCGGGCGCCTGCGCGATCCGCTCCGCCGAGCCGCCGAGGCCGGGCACCTTCGCGCCCTCGTGGTTGACGAGGCTCATCTGGTCAATGCCTGGGGCACCGGCTTTCGGACGGAGTTTCAGGAGTTGAGCGGTCTCAGGCGCGAACTCATCGCCGCAGCACCGCCGGCGCAGAGGATGCGCACCCTCCTGCTCTCGGCGACCTTGACCGATGCCTCGCTCGAAACCTTGCGGGCCCTGTTCGGGAGTGGCGATGAATTCGAAAGCGTGGCGGCGGTCCAGTTGCGCCCGGAACCCGATTATTGGGTCGCGCAGAGCGCAGGCGAATCCGTCCGGATTGACCATGTGATGGAGGCGCTTCATCATGTGCCGCGCCCAGCCGTCCTTTATGTGACCGAAGTGGCCGAGGCCAACGCCTGGTTCAGCCGGCTTGTCGGAACCGGCTTCCGCCGCATCCGCAAGCTCCACGGCAAGACCGGCCGTTCCGAACGCGAGGACATCGTCGCCGCCTGGCGTGACGGGCTACTCGATGTCGTCATCGGCACGTCGGCCTTCGGGCTCGGCATCGATTATCCGCATGCCCGCAGCATCATCCACGCCTGCGTGCCTGAAACGCTCGATCGCTTCTATCAGGAAGTTGGCCGCGGCGGCCGGGACGGCAAGGCATCCCTGTCGCTGATCGCGCCCAGCCCGAAGGATTTCGCCACCGCGGAAACGATCAACGCGCAACAGGTAATTAGCATCGATCGCGGCCTGAAGCGCTGGTCGACCATGTTCGCGCGCAAGCGGACGCTCGAGGGCGGGCGCTTCATTGTCCGGATCGACGGCCGCCCCGGCGCTGACGAGCGCGACATTGACATGTTTGGCGAGACCAATACCGACTGGAACCTGCGGACCGTCGCACTCATGGCACGCGCCGGGCTCGTCCGCCTGTTGGGAACGCCTTATCCCCGCATGCTGAACGAAGGCGACTGGCTTGAGGTCGAGATTATCGACGACCATCATCTCGACAAGGCCGTCTGGCAACAACTGGTCGAGCCAGTCCGCCGGGAAGGATGGATCGCTAGCAAGCGCAACCTCGACCTCATGCGCGATTATCTTCGCGACGCCCGCTGTCCGGCGGAAATCCTGGAGGAACTCTACGGAGCGGACCGCGTCGGCCGGGCGTGCAGCCGATGCAGCCGGTGCCGCACCGACCCGGCATGCCGCCACGCGGCTAAGCCGGTTGGCGAGCCGCGCGCGCCCTGGCGCGAGCCGCTCGATCCGTTGCTCGCGGCGCTGTTTGATCGCAACCTAAGGCTGCTCGTCACCTACGATCCCGATACGCTATCGCGCGCCGCATCGCGCCGCTTCGGAGACAGCCTCCAGCGTCTCCAGCAGGCGGGTCTCGCCAAGCTGATCATCTTCGGGCGACAGCCTTTCGAGATGGCAAAGGTCCTGAAGTTCGCTGAAAAGGTACCATTCTTCGTCAGCGACTTGCCGTCGCTCGCGCTTTCCCGCCTCCCCCTGGGGCCGGAAGTCGTGATGGTGGGCGCCGACCAGCGGCTCGAGGCGCAGAATCTTTCGTCTCGACCGGAAAACCCCCGGATCTTCATCACTCATCGAAATCAGGAAGGTCCTGACGGACGACGCCTGCGCGACGTGTTCGGCGGTCGTGTCCTGACCTTCGAAGAATTCCATGCAAGGGTGTCACAATGAGCATCGTTACCACTGCCCAGGCCGTTCCGAGTCGCTTATTCGCGATCTATTCCTCGTTGTTCGACAGCGAGAATGGCGAGGGGCGGGAGCGTATCGAAGCGTGGGCGACGCCCCCCTCCTTGGCCGGACGCGGCGCCGATGAGGATGGCGAATCCACGACCACCTTGTTCAGCAATACCTTGCAGGAAGCGCGTCGGCTCGGCTTGGTCGAAGAGGCCGACGAGAAGCTTCGCTTGAGTCCCGAGGCGCGGGGCGGCGGCAAGAAGGGCGGGAACAGCGAGGCTTATTTTCAGGACTATATGAAGCGGACGTTGTTCGACCCGGCACGCGCCGCGGAGACTCAGCATGGCGGGTTCATGCTCGCGCTTGCCTGGTTTCTCAGCGCCAACCCGCTTCGGCCGATGGGCTTTTCCGAGGCACCTCAGAATGCGCTTAGGATCGAGATCGGCGACAGTGCGGCGAAGACCGAATTGACGTCGCTGAACCGATACCAGAATTTCCTCTACTGGGCGCGCTATCTCGGTTTCGCGACGATCGTCGGCGGACGTGACACCGGGGACGCCGGTGCGAAACGGGCGATCCCGGATCCGGTCGGGATCATCGAGAATGCCTTGCCAGCCATCTTTGCCGAGGAAGACCGCCTGCCCATCGAACAGTTTCTGAGCCGATTGGCGGCGATGTTTCCGGTTTTCGAGAAAGGAAGCGTTCGCCAAGAATATGATGCGATGCGTCTGAACCCACTGCCGGCCGATGCGGCTCAGCGGCTTTCGATCGCCACCAGCATCGCGCTTCAACGCCTCAACGACCGTCAGAAGATCGTACTCGGTACAGAGGCGGACGCGCCCTCGCGCATTCTCGATCTCGGCATGCGGGAAAGCCGCGTCAGCCATATCGCCCTGCGGGATGCGGCATGATGCGCAATTATCTTTGCTGGGATCCCGCCGCAGTCCGGCAGGTGATCAATCCATTCGCCGAGCATATTCCCGACAGTCTGTTTCGCGCCGTTCACAGCGACTGGCGCCTCAAGGTTAGCCCTCAGGTCGGCAAGTCCTTCCAAGAAATCAAGGACGCGGACTGGGAGGACCTCAGCCCTGCCGAGTTCCTGGACGACTTCCTGCGCGCCGATCGGCCCCACGCGCTCGCGGCCATCCTCGGCGAAACCGGGTCTGGCAAATCGCATCTCGTTCATTGGATGCGGCTCAACATGAAGCCCGACAAAAGCCGCCTGATCCTGGTGGTCCGCAAATCGGGAACGAGCCTGCGCGCGATCGTGAAGATGATCATCGACGAGTTGCCCCCGGCGGAGCGCCAGGGCTTCCTCGATACGCTCCAGTCTGCGGGCGACGGCACACAGAGCCGCGACGATCAGAAGCAGCAACTGCTCAACGATCTCGCGCAGGTAATGCGCGAGGAGGTGCTTGCACCCGATGCTGACGAAGTCGAGCAGGAACTCGTCAAGCGCCTGCCGGACCTGTTCCAGGATCCGCACATGCGCAAGGCGCATTTCCTGAGCGACGACACAGTCATAGCCGAGATCGTCGACCATATCTTCGCGCCGTCGAACGCGAGAGATCGGCCAGAGAAGCGTCGGAACTTCACGGAGGCTGACTTGCGTTTGGGAGGCATGGATTTCGCCAACGCCTCCAAGGAGGCGCGCGACGCGATGCAGGTCATCGAGTGCGACCCCGCCACATATCTCCCGCTCGCCGTTGCAATCATCAATCGCAACCTCGAGCGGGCGATCGCACGGACGCTGAGCTTCTCGGGCGAACGGGTCGAAGAGTTAATGACCCGGCTGCGCATGTACCTGAAGTCCGAAAGCAGGGAATTGATCCTCCTGGTCGAGGAGTTTGCGCGGCTGCAAGGCATCGATCGCGCGCTACTGCAGGCCATCACCTCGCAGGGAGACGAGCGCCAGTGCCGGATGCGCACGGCAATCGCGGTCACCACCGGCTTCTTCAGGAGCGTCGCCGAGACGGCCTATATGCGCACCACCCATATCGTCGACATGGACCGGTCGGCTGGGCGTGACGAGGGCGAGAAGGTCACCCAGGCATCGCTCAGCCACTTCGCGTCCCGTTATCTCAACGCCGCGCGACTGGGGCTCGACCAGATCGAGCATTGGAGTAAGGAGGCGCGGCCTGGCGAGGACCCGCCCTCGCACTGCGATACCTGTCCGCATCGGGGCGAATGCCACGCTGTCTTCGGCGCCGTGGACGGCTACGGCCTCTATCCATTCACGCCCCGCGCCTTGTGGATTTGTGCGTCTCGCGCCGACACATCGCTCCCGCAAAGCCTCAACCCGCGTGTCCTGCAGAACGATTTGCTGGTCGAAGTTCTCGACAATTACGGCCCGTCGATCCAGACCGGAGTGTTTCCGCCATATAAGCTGCTTGAGAAACTTGGCGAAGAACGGGCACTTCCTCTCGCAGCCCGGAACGAACTCCAGAACCGCAACCCACAGCTATTTCAGCGTTGGGAGGCGTTTTTGGAACTGTACGACGGCGGCGGCGAGATCAGGAATCTCGACGAGCGGCTCCGGGCGGCGTTCGAAGTTCCGGAGATTCCCGGCGCCGAGGCTGCGAAGTCTCCCGAAACTCCGGTCGATGAGCCGGGGCCGGAAACGCCCAGGGCCGTCGCCGCCAGCCGCGAGGACCTAGCGATCGAGCAATGGATTAACGGCAGCGGCCTGGATCAGAATATCGCGAACGATCTCCGCCCGCTAATCTTCGCGGCGGTCGCCGAGGCAGTCGATTGGGACATGCTTGGCCTTGCCAAGGCGACCTTCGCCGGCCCGACACGAGCGTTCCAAAGAACCAGCATAAGTTTCGACCGGCAGACCACTCAGATCCGGCAGGACATAGCGATCAAGCTCCGTATACCCGGCGATCTCGTCACGCCCGCTTCCGCAGGCACAGCGCTTCAGGGGCTCCTGCGCGCAAGCAAGCGCCAGTTCCGCTGGGATTTCGAGGACGGCGACAAGATGCTTGCCGCATTCCTCGATTGCGTCGCTGTCTGGTCGAGGAGCGTCAGGGATCAACTGCGCGCGTTGTGCGCCCCGTCGCCCAGGTGGAACCAGGCGACTGCCGCACTGGAGCTCCTCTGCGTAGGCGCGGCCATTGGCGGCAAGATTAAGCCCGACGCGACGATCGCCGAAATGATCGATGGCGCGTTTAGCGTTTGGCCGTCCGAATGTGCCAGCACCGCGCCCGTGATGCGCGCGCTTTATGACAAGCTGGCCAAGGCGCGCGACAAGATCGCCGCAGCGGCGCGCGCGCAGATTTCGAGCATGAAGGGCGGTCAGATCGGTCCCATGCTCAATCCTGGTCGGGTTCTCGGCACCATGCGGGACATCCGCCAGGCCAAGTGGCGTCTCGGTCTCGAACCGCCCGGCGACGAACGCAGCGATGTCGCCAAGCTCTACCTCGACACGAAGGCGGCATTGGCGGGAGCGGTCGGCGCGGAAGCCGCAGTTCGCGAAGCATGGCTTCGTGAGATGGAGACGGCGTTTGGCGAGGATCTGAGCCGTAATGTGGTCGCGGCGACGCTGGACGCTGCCCGTGAAGCCGCGGCAGAGGCGGGGATCGGATCGAACAACACGGCGAGGACGCTAGTCGCGGCGCTCGAGGAATTCCGCAGGGTGAATTTCGACGATTCGATCACGGCGGCGCGGGTGCTTCTCAAGCAGGAAGAAGGCCTGTCGGCACTGCCATATTTCGGCCGTGGCAGGCGCAATGCGGTGGAAGCCGGCACCGCGCTGACCGCAGCCGCTGAGACATTCCTCGACGCCGTCGACCAGAATCTCGCCGCGAACAGCCAGAGCCATGATGCCAGACATGGTGCGCTCGCCAACAGCCTTTCGCGCATCGACGCTTCCCTTGAAGCGATTGAAGAGGCTCTCACTTGGATGTCCGCGCTGGCTGGGGAGCAAGCCGATGCTGCTTGAGCGCGCGGCCGGCCTGGCCGCCAATATCGCGCAATATCAGAAGCTCAGGAACACGGCGGACGAGGCCGAGCAGTTCCTCACGCGCGCGAACCAACTCGGCGCGCTGTCCGAAAAAGTGGCGCGAACGCGCGCGATGCTCGTGGCTTTGGCGCAGGCAGGGATCGTCATCGATTTCAAGCCGAATGACGGACCCGGCTACGCCGCCAAGGCAAACAAGCTGCGTCTAGCGATCAAGGACGATCCCGCAGCGATCAACGATCCACCCTTCGACATCAAGAACGAGTTCACCGACCGCATCTCGAGCATCGCCGATGTCGGCGAAAAGGCGGCGACCGAGGCCTGGAATGCCTATGTCGGCAGGCGTGCCGACTTCGGCGCCGATGACGTGCTGAGCGCTCTGGGGCAGGTTCCCCAGTTTCGGACGAGCGTGGCGAAGATCCGCCAAATCCGCGCGAGCGTCGCGGCTCTCGGCCTCGCGCTGCCGAATGATCCCAAGGCCGCCGTCAGCCAGCTTGGCGCGCTCGTCGCCGAGCACGAGTCAGCCTGGTCGGCACTAGCCGCGGAAGACATGCCAACGAGTGTCGTCGCGTTCATCCGCGCGGCCGCGAACGAAGGTGCGCTCGTCGCCGCCTATACAGACGAGGTCCGGACGTGGCTGGAAAGCCGCAAACTCCTCGACGCGTTCCGCATCAAGCTCCGGTGGTAGCAGCATAGGATGGCAGTTTCCGATCAAGCGCTGACGGTGCTCGACCTGATTGAAGCGATCGAAATGCGTTCGCTCGAATGGGGCTTTACCGATGGCTCGCTCAGCGAAGCGGAGGCTCTCGCAGAGGCCGACAGCGTCAGCTCCGGTGCCGATAATGGCGGCGACGGACAAGACCTGATCGAGGAATTGATCGACGCCAAGCTCATCTTCGAGATCCAGAGTGTTGGCGGCGAGGTTCGTATCCGATCCCGCTTCGCGGAAATGTTGCGGCTGCTCGCTGCCAACCGGCAGCTTTTCCCCAACCGCCCCTGGCAAGGCGCGCCGTCGCTCGTGGCCGATTTCCGGGTGGACCGCCGGCCGCGCCGATTTCCCGAGCGCAACCGCAGTCCGGCCGACATTCTCGCTGACCACGGTCCGGCGATCGCCTCGACTCCTCTCAGGACGGTGCTTTGGAACGCACTCACAGCGCGGCTGAACAAGGGGCTCGCCGCATTCCAGGAACGCGCGGCTGTTCGGCTTGCCGCACCGACCGACGATGCCGGGACGATCGTCACGGCCGGGACAGGCAGCGGCAAGACGATCGCCTTCTATCTTCCCGCTATGATCCGCATCGGCGAGGCCATCAGCCCCGATCCTTGGGTGAAGGCGATCGCCATCTATCCGCGGATCGAACTGCTGAAAGATCAGTTCGCCGAAGCCTTTCGCATGGCACGCGCCATCGATGGGCCGCTTACCGCCCACAATAAGCGTGTCCTGAAGATCGGGGCGCTGTTCGGCGCGACGCCGACGCGGGCAAGCCGCAAGGAATTGACCGACCGTGGCTGGCCCCGGCGCGGCGAAGCCTTCATCTGCCCGTGGATGCGCTGTCCGACCTGCGATGGCGAATTGTTGTGGCGCGGCGCCGATGTCGATGCCGCGACCGAGCGCCTCGTCTGCGCGCGGCACGATTGTTCGGGTGAGGTCACCGACGATCAGATCATCCTCACGCGCGGACGGTTGCAACGCCAGCCTCCTGACATTCTGTTCACCACCACCGAAATCCTCAACCAGCGGCTCTCCGATCACTGGATGCGCGGCCTTTTCGGCGTTGGACTTGCGGCCGCCAGGAAGCCATTGTTGGCTCTGCTAGACGAGGTCCACACCTACGAGGGCGCGACCGGCGCCCAAGCCGCAATCGTGCTGCGGCGATGGCGTCATCTCCTGGCAGCACCGCTGAGCTGGGTCGGCCTGTCGGCGACCCTCGGCGACGCCGCGCGCTTTTTCGCCGACCTGACCGGCGTGTCTCCCGACCGCGTTGTCGAGATCACGCCTAGCAGCAACGAATATGAGGAGGAGGGTGCCGAATATCAGATCCTGCTTCGTGGCGATCCCGCATCGCGCGCATCGCTGCTCTCGACCTCGATCCAAACGTCCATGCTAGTGCCGCGCGTGCTCGATCCGCCGGCAGCCGCCGACGCATCCGGCGCCTTCGGCCGGCGCGCCTTCCTGTTCACCGACGATCTTGACGTCACGAATCGCCTTTACGACGATTTGCGCGATGCCGAGGCTTTCACAATCTTCGGCAGGCCCGACGCGCAGCGCCTACCGCTCGCTAATCTCCGGCGGGCGGGGCCTGACGCCGCTGTCCGGGACATTGAAGGGCAACGCTGGCGGATCTGCGAGGATATCGGTCATCCGCTCGATCGGCGCCTGATCGTCGGACGCACCACTTCGCAGGATGCAGGCGTCAATCAAACGGCGAATATCGTGGTTGCCACCGCCGCGCTCGAGGTCGGCTATAATGATCCTTTGGTGGGCGCGATTATCCAGCACAAGGCGCCGCGGGGGATGGCGTCCTTCCTGCAACGAAAAGGCCGCGCGGGCCGCGATCGGGCGATGCGGCCGATCGCGATCACGATCCTGTCCGACTACGGACGAGATCGCGCCTTCTACCAAGCCTTCGAGCACCTCTTCGATCCGACGCTCGAACCCCAGCACCTTCCGATCCACAACCCCTATGTCCTGAAGATCCAAGCGGCCTTCGCCCTGTTCGATTGGCTTGCCGCCCGTGCTGTCGGTTACCCGAAGGGCTGGCAATGGGACGTGCTAAGCCGGCCGCACGTGCAGGCCAGCCAGGCGCTGCGCGCCGTCATCGAGGCGACTAAGGCCGAGCTCACTCAACTCGTTCAGGGTGACGCCGCAACGATCGATGATCTGCGCAGCCATCTGATGGGAGCGCTCGGCGTTGACCGCGATGTGGCCAACATATTGCTTTGGGAAGCGCCTCGCTCGCTTCTGCTCGAAGCCGTACCGACCCTCGTCCGCCGCCTCTTCCGCCAGTGGCAACTCGCCTTCCCCTCGGTTGCGGGCGCGCTCGATCTCCAGATCGACTATCATCCGCTGCCCGATTTCGTGCCGGGAAACCTGTTCAGCGACCTCAGCCTGCCGGAAGTGCGTGTGATCATACCCCCCGCAACGATCAATCACCAGGAACGGGTCGAACGTATGCCGATCCTGCAGGCGCTGAACCAACTTGTGCCCGGTCGCGTCACTAGGCGTTTTGCGCCGGAGCGTGGCGCACTCTCCCACTGGGTCTGGGTCGACCCCGCCCTCCCCGAACAGGAGCGGCGAATTAGCGATTATGCCGAAGAGCATGAATGTGTTGGGACCTTCACGGGCCGCCTCAACGACCACATCGACGCTCAGTCGCTACTCGTTTTTCGTCCCTGGACCGTGCGCTTGGCGCGCGCGGCCCGCACGGAGGCGCTGCCAAGCAGCAATGCAAGGCTAGTTTGGCACTCCGACATCGTGGCGAACGGAGAGCCGCTCGAGGTACCCATTCCGCTGCGATCCGAATGGCGCCATCATGTAAAGGCGATCGATTTTCACCTCCATCGCTTTGGCGCAAGCATGAGCGTCCGCCGGTTCGCACCCACGGTGCACGCCAATGTCCGCACGCTGCAGGACGATTTTCCGGTTACGCTTCACTTCAAGAGTGATGACGATCGTCCCGCGGCCATCGGTTTCGAACTGGAAGTCGACGGCTTTCGGCTAGATCTTACCCTGCCGGACGCCGAGGCGCTCGCCGGCAGCAAGTTGCCGCCCGACCTGAGTGGCACGACCAAGCTTGCCTATCTGCGGCACGTATTCCGCGCCGATCCCAACCTCCCCGATGATCTTAACGGCTTCCAGCGTGATTGGCTCTTCCAGTTCTTGATCTCCGCGCTCCTCGCCGAAGCCGCATCGAACGGACGACCGGTCGACGCGGTGGCCGCCGAGCTTCTAGCCGAGGAGCGGCTCGAGGTGGTCTTCCACGGGGTAATAGATGATCTGTTCGGCGCAATCCCACCTAGCCCTCAGGACGATGAGGAAAGCGGCGATCCGGACGCAGAGGATGCCGCGGACGATCTCGGCAATCCCCAGGGGGACAACGCAACCGTCAATGGCGGCGGGCCGGGCGGAACGGGGCACAGCCGTCTCCAGCAGGCGCTGCTCCTGCACTTGGCGCGCCCGATCGTGCGTGAGCGCTTGCGCGCGCTGGCGATCCAGTTCGACACCGTTGACACCTCCGTGTTCAGCGCATGGCTGCGGCGCCTCGTCCTCGATACGTTGGGCGAGGCAATGCTGCAGGCATGTATTACCTCGGCCCCGCGCCAAGCGACGCTTGACACGCTGCTCGTGGACATTCGAGACGCCGGCGGCGAGGCCAGCGTCTGGATCACCGAGGCGACATTAGGCGGGGCGGGGGTCCTAGAGACGTTCGCCGAACGATTTGCGTCCGAGCCACGCATCTTCTTCACCGCGCTCGAGGCGGCGCTGACGCCCACCGATCTAGAACTTGTCGATGGTAGCCTACGCGAGATTCTCGCCCTGAGTTTGAGCGATCCGGACGTTGGCGATCATATCGCTCGCCTGCGCGCAACCAATTCCCACAACGAGCGCGCCGCGTTGTGGGAGTCGCTGTCGCATCGGCTCGCGCAGCGTGGCGGAATCGATCTCAGCCACGCCTTGTCGGTATCGCTCAACAATCGGCTGCTGCGGGCGGGCTCCGGACCGCAGCTGGATCAGCTCCTCCTCGACCTCCAGACCCACTGGGATAGTCTGGAGCGGCGGTTCGGAATCGCGATCGGACTTCGCGAATTCGCCTATATCGCCAGCAAGGACGCCACTCTCGCGCAAGCGACGCGTGCCTTCCTCTCCGCCACCTTGCCAGCCGCGGCGGTCGGCCACGTCACCATCCTCGCGGCGATAACGAGCCTGTTGTGGCCGCGCGCCAACGAGGTGCGGCAGCGCGTGCTGCAATCCCACAATCCCTACCGCCAGGCCGGTAGCACCGACCCCGCCGTCGTGCGTCACCTACTCCTGAGCCGCTCCATCGCGACGATAGAACTTTCGGAGCCCGCGTGGCGGGCGCAACTGAACGCCGCCTTTGAGGCACAAGGTGAGTGCCGCCTGGCTGCGGGCGCTGGCGATGCCGATGCGCTTCGGGCCGCAATCGTCCTCCTAGTCGCGACGGCGGTGGACATAGGCGTGCTCCAGTTCTTTCCAGCGGTCGAACGCGTCGAGCGGACCGATAGCCGGATCATCGTCAGCCTGACGCTGCGGGAGCAGGTATGACTACGACACCCTCTCGCGATCTTCACGGCCCGGCGCAGTCGCGCGCCGTTCGAGACCTTTTCCAAAGCCTTTTTGCGGCCGAACTGATCAACCCGAGTCCGAAGCTCTGGCTCTTCTTCGCCTGGATATCCGACGTCGAGATCCTCGATAATTCGGCACGCCAGTTCGCAGCCTTGGAGCCGGATTGGCCGGCGGCGCAGATACGTCTGTCGCAGATGTTGCGCGCCTTGCTCGCCCGGGGCGTCCAAGTCCGATTGATCATCCGCGAACATGGCCACAACGACTATTTCATCGCCCGTCTCCAGGTGCTGAAGGCCCGTTACGGCGATCTCGTCAAATGGACGATCGAGAAGGACTTTCACGCTAAGGGCATGCTCGGCGCTGACTATTTCCTCAGCGGTTCGATGAACCTCACCTTGAGCGGAATTTCAATCAACGGCGAGCATCTCGTGCTCCGGACCGATCCCGCCGCAGTCGCTGAGCAGGCAATTGAGCTCGAATCCCGGTGGGAAGGGCTGCTCGAATGATCGGCGCGGACCTCGAAACCGCCCGGCACGCGCTCAGCCGGGTAGCGGCGTTGGAGCAGTTCGCGACGTTGGACCCGAAGATTGCCAGTCTCTGCGTCGACCTGGCCACGACTATCATTGACCCGGATTTCCCTGGGGCGACCGTCCCCAGCCTGGATGCGGCTGGTGCGCTGAGGATCTTGGTCGCGGCCCCCTCGATGACGGCCTGGAGGCGGCTCAAGCCGGTACTGCAAGCCTTCGCCGGGCCGACGCTCACCTCTTTCGAAGGTACGCCAGAGGCGCTCGATGCCACCGATCCAGTCGCCGGCGTGATCGACCAGACGAAGCCCGCGGTCACCGCCATGATGCGAGTTCCCCCCGATCAGCGATCACAATTGTCTGCCTTGCGGACGTTGACGCGCGCCCGCGACACGCTGGCACGCGCTCCAAATCTGCAACGCGTTGCGCCCGAGCCGACCAGTTGGCTGCTCGCGAAATTCCAGGACCATCTCAATGTCGGGCGGCGCGTCGCCGCGTCCGGCGTTCTTGCCCGCCTAAGGACGGAACTCCGCCTTGATTCACTCAACCTCGAGTTTCTCGAGGTGCAGCTTCTGGCCACCTTCGGCGATTGGGCCTCGATCGTCGATCTTCCTAACCTGACAAGCCTGTGCCGGGCCCGCCGAACGCCGACCGTCACCGCACTGCTGCTGGAAGCGCTTTACCGGGTACACCTCGGCGCACCGTTCGAAGCCAGCGACAGTGCCGAAATGCGTCGGCGCTACGAAGCCCATGTTCGCCCCCTTGCTCAGCCGATGCTGGCAATCCCCGCGCCCGCGAAGCTGAGTACGCAGGGATGGCGGGTTTACGGCCTTGAGGCCTGGGTCGCTCCCTCGCGGAGCGACATAGCCGAAAGCATCGCGGATCGCCGGGGCGAACTGGGCTGGATCGCCGATCGACTGAACTTTTCCGCCGCTGCAGATAGGCCCGAGCCGCCAATGGCCGGACCGATCGATGTTGCCCGTGATGCGCTTGTCCGCGCCGATGCCACCGACAGCAACGGGGCGCTCACAACGGTAATGGCCGCACTGGCGCGGCTGACCCCAGACGAGCTTGCCCACCTGCGAGAAGCCGAGCCATTCCGCTCGACGATCCAGGTCGCAGAACAGGTCGCGGACGCGATGGCGCCGACCTCTTGGGCCGAGTGGCTCGATCGAACTGCGGATCCGGATTTCGTTGCCGCACTGGACGTCGCACGACGCGGCAAGGACGAGTGGTCCATCGACCTGGGGGCGGGCGATCCGATCGCGGTCCAGTCCCTCGTGGCGGCCCTCGATCGCGCCCAGAACGACGCGCTTGCCTCCGAGCGGACCGCACAAGCCCTTCCGTTCCTAGTAGCGTGGCTGAAGCGCGACCCGGATTTCCCCCGCGCCGCACTGAGGCCGATCTATGCGAGCCTGCTGACTTTGTTCGCGCTCAGCTCGGCCCGGGGCGCCAGCACTTATGAATCCAGCCAAATCCTTGTCGGTGCGCTCCTCGCTACCGGCCTCGACACCAAGACATACGAAGCCCTTATCGCGGACATCGGCGAGATCGCAGGCGAGGGCTTCGGTGTCGGAATGATCTACTGGATCCTCGAGATCGTCGAGGAATTCGTTGGCACGAGTGCACCCGACGCGCAGGCCCGCGACAGCTTCTTCCACGCCACATTGGCACGCATAGCGCCCCTCTATTCCCGGCTCTCAAGCCTGCAGCGGGCGGCGGTGGGGCAGCTCGCGCACGAGCTTGGCTGGACTCTCCCGTCGACCGCCGCGGGCCATGATGCGGAAAGCGTGGATGACTTCGCTGACCGCATGAATGGGTTGCGTATCGCGATCTACTCTCTCACCGAAGCCTCGAGCCGTCAGGCTAAAGCTGCGATCGAAGCGATCGCGCCGAGCGCTGTCGTCGATATCAACTCAGATCACGGCGGCACCGCTAGGTTGCGATCCCTGGCAGAAAATGTCGACGTTTTAGTGATGACGTGGCTCTCAGCAAAGCATGCCGCCACCGATTTCATACGCAATCATCGTGGCGACCGTCCATTGCTGTACGCTCAAGGCAAAGGTGTTTCGAGTATATTGCGAGCGATTGAGGATTTTCTCTCGGCATCTTCTCAATAAGAATGTGAAGTCATTTCGTCCGCCTGGAATTATGAAAATTTATTTCGCGAGAAGCTAGGGCCTGTCAGCCGAGTTGCGGCTCCAATTCAGTAAATACCGTGGTACCCTTCATCGGCGACCAGCGGAACACCGGCTCCTGAAACGGCTTTAAGATCCGGCGCTCCCGATCATTTCAAATTTTGCGGGGCTGCGTCCAGCATGTTCGCCGACCTAGCTCCGTTCGGCGCCGAGCAGTAGGAAAAGCGGCAATGGCCGGCTTCCAAATGTCCTCTCAAGACCGTGAGACCAGAAACCCCGGGGGTCTCCCGCGCGTCGCCGGCTGGAGCATTGTCGAGGGTGGCGGCCCACAAAATGCATCAAAGCTAGGTTACGATAGCTGCTCACTATTGCCCCAGCACATCTTTGACACATCGCGCGCGCGAGGGCGCGCGAGAGATAAATAATGCCTAGACTATCTCATGTATAACTAGGCTACGAGTTTGAAAGCGCCTTCACCAGTTGGCGCACTGGTCTAGACCGCCTTCTTCACCCGCCCATTTGGCTTAATGAGGAAGGACTCATCACGGTGCCTGAACAAGATATTCATGTTGCGAATACCTCGATCAACGACGGCCTGCCCCCCGACCGTTTCAGTGCGGCCGTAGCCGCAGGGCTTCGCGTCTTCCCCGTGCTGCCGCGGGGTAAGCAGCCGGCCCAGAAATGGTCGGAGTTTCGCGACCGCGAGCCTACCCCCGCCGAGCTCGAGGCGTGGGACGCGAGCGACTACAACCTAGGCGTTGTGTGCGGCGGGCCGAGCGGTATCCTCGTGGTGGACGTCGATAGCCCCGAGGCCCAGCAATTCGTCGATGACCTGGACTTGTCTTCGACCCCTCACGTCCGCACGGCGCGTGGCGCGCACTATTACTACCAAGCCCCTGCGAGAGCCGTGCGCAATGCGACCAAGATCATGGGGCACAAGCTCGATCTGCGCGGCGACGGGGGGTATGTCGTTGGGGCAGGCTCAATCCACGAGAGCGGCGCCTGCTATGAATGGGTGATCGCTCCCTCAAAAATGCCGTTCGCGCCATTTCCGCAGCAACTGCTCGACCTGCTCGACAGACAGAAGCGGGCCGCTCCTTCTAGCAGGCTCGCGGTCCGCGACCTGGCGCCTAATGAGATTGGCAAGTTCGACACCTACCTCAGCCGGCACCTGGCCGAGGCGAAAGCTGAGCTCGCCGCCAAGAAAGCGGAGGGAGACCGCAACGACACGCTGTTCCGAGTCGGCGTGAGTCTGGCGCGCGACGTCTGCGGAGCTGCTGCCGATTGGGCGCCGTTCGCGGCTGAGTTGGCGAAGGTTGCGATGGAGATTGGGCTGGAAGTCGAGGAAACCGAGCGCACTCTCAAGAGTTGGCCTCAAGGCAGGTGCAGACGAGCCTACGCGGTGGATGATGACCGCACGTGCGTGGCTTTACCTGAGTAAGCCGGACGTGTTTTACCATCTGGCGAGCCGCCAGCATGTGAAGCGCGAGGCGTTCAATAACACCTTCGCGAGCCAGCGCGTCGCCAAAGGACCCTTCTCGGCTTTTCTGCTGACCAACGACTACATCACCATCGTCCACGATCTCGACTATCAGCCTCAGAAGCTTGACCGCTTCCTGGAGGATGATGGGCTCACGTGGTTCAACACCTATCGCCCTTCCCTGGTGGAACCCGCTGAGGGCGACGCTCAGCCGTTCATCGATTTCCTCACCTATCTCGTGCCGAACGAAGAAGAGCGTGCGCATCTCCTGAAGATGGTGGCGTGGACCGTCCGCAATCCGGGGCGGAAGGTACGCCACGCTCTCCTGCTTCGCGGCGAGCATCAGGGGATTGGCAAGTCGATGCTGACCGAGATCTGGGGTGAGCTGCTCGGCCCGCACAACGTGCGGAAGACCACCACCGAGGAGGTTTCCGGGGCCTACCAAGGTTACATCAAGGAGACATTGCTCATCGTCCTGGAGGAGCTCAACTGGGGTGTCGGGCCAACGGGCTACAACCGGCTGAAGGACCTGATCACCGGGGACATCGCCACGGTGAATGAGAAGTACATGCCGGTTCGGCACTGGTCCAACTTTGCCACCTTCGTCATCCTCACCAACCTGCCAGCGCCGATGATCATCGAGGACAAGGATCGCCGCATTTTCTATATCGACACGCCCGCCACGCCGCGTGAGGAAAGTTACTATGCGTCCTTCGCGGCCTGGTGGCAGGCGAACCTCGGGGCGATCCGCAGCTATCTCGATGCCATCGACATTACGCGCTTCAATCCCTTCGCTAACGCACCGATGACCGACGCCAAACGGGCGCTGATTGCCGACGGCCGCGCTGATCTCGTGAAGGACTTGGCGCTCGCGATCGAGGGGCGCTGGGGCGTGTTCGATCGGGACATTGTGACCCTTGAGGAGGTTGAGGCTCAGCTCGGCTCGTCCATGCGCGGGAAGACCAAGGTGCAGCTCACCTCAGCGCTCAAGGCACTCGGGGCGATGCCCTTCCAGCAACAGCGGGTGAAGGGGTCATGGCTCAACGGTGGCTTCGTCGGACGCGCCAGCCGTGCAAGCCTCTGGGCGATCCGCCACATTCGCTACTGGGAGCATGCGGGAACTCAGGCGCGGGGCGAAGAGTGGGGTCGGCTGGAAGGCTTGCTCTCCGCCTTCGATGGTACGGGCATTGCGGTCTACCACAGGAGCGAATGGCCTGGAGACCAAGCCGATTTCGTGATCCAGCGCATCCGGACGTTCAGGATCCGGCACAACCCGGATTACGACTACGATCGTGGCTGGAGCGGCTAGGCGTCTGGCTGTCTAGGCACCGATGGAGACTCTCCCAGTTTTCTCATCGGGAGTGTCACTATGGTTCTCTCTTTTTCCTCGTTAGTTGGAGAGAGGGTAGACAGATAGACACTAAGACGCTGGCCTTGCCCTCGATGCAGACTGCCAATTTTCCGCAGCCCAGGCCTCCACCTGCAAAGGGCGGTCAGAAATGTGATTTTCTGCCCATAACCTGAGTATGAGGCAGAAAATCCGGCCCCGGACTCTTGATCGGCGACTCCCAGTCGTTTACCTCCCAATGCGGGCCGAACGGGGGTGCAACCCCGCCCGGCCCTGACCACCCAACCGTCGATAGGAGACGAGTCGAATGGCTACAAAGGCCACTATCAACCGCCGCGTGTCGTGGAAACGCGCTTATCGCAAATACACGGACCTGAACCAACGCATCGAGCAGGCGCAGTTTCATGAGCTTGATGCGCTGGGACGAGCGTTGGCCACGCAAACGGACCGGCTACTGGAGCTCCCCGCCCCCAGCTTCGCCGCGGTGCTTCAGAAGTTAGGCATCCTTTGGGAGGCCGACATCGAGAAGCCGAACCAAGATGCGGAAGAGAAGCGTTTGATCCTGGAAGACATGCAGGACCTCATTACGGAGTCCGCGCAGTTACTCGGCATCGAGCAGGATCCGCGACCTTTCGCCTGAACCCACGCCTGGGTCACACGCCGCTCGCCGGCTGAGCCCATCCCCCAACGAACTGCGTCGCCTCCCTGCTGGCCAGCAGGTGGGTGAGCGCGCGACTCCCCGAAAGGCAATGCAAAATGATCCCCAATTACGTCATTCGCGAGACCGAACGCCGCCTCGGCGAGCGGCTCCTGTCTCGCCTTCCAGTGCCGGCGCAGAATGCGCTGGCCGAGAAGGCCGGCATTGATGTTGTCGCTTCAGCGGAGCCCAGACCCAGCGTGGAGGAGTCGGCGCTCGGCCTTGGGTGGACGGGAGAGACCCCGCCCGCCTTCACTGGAGCAGTCGAATTCGATCTCGAACTCAAGGTGCTTGGGCACAGCGTCACCCACACCCTTCGCGCCGTCTACCAGCTGACCCTCTGCACCGAAGAGGACATAGGGAACGGGCTGCCTGCCAGGATGGTCGAGACCTCCACCCACATGCTCCAGGCTCTTCTCTGGGAAGAAGAGGACCGCCGAGAGCCTGAGGGCAATGCCTATGTGCGCAACCCCTTTCCTCGCTGGAAGAAGATCGATCTGTTCGAACCTGACGGCCTGCCGCCGGACGTCGTGCTCGACGGCATCTTCGACCTGATCGAGCGCGACGCGCTCGTCCAGGAGGAAGCCGGAAAATCGACCGCATAACATAGTCTAGCTGCCCGCCGTCCGAGACATTCGAAGGCCTCTCGTTCTAGCGGGAGGGCCCACCAATTGAGAAGAGCACAGAATGATGATCGACAAGATTTGCTACACCATCAACGAGGCAACCGCCGCCTCTGGCCTCGGTCGCACCAAGATCTACGAGCTCATCAATGTCGGCGAGCTTCCGCTCATTAAGGTTGGTGCGCGAAGCCTGATCCGACGCAAGGACCTCGAGGCGATGCTCGATCGCAATCTCGTCCAGGCTGCCGCGTAGAGGATCGCAGTGGCTCGATCAGTCAATCGCCTGAACGCACGGCGCGTTGCCACCGTTCAGGAGCCCGGCCTCCATGCGGACGGCAACGGGCTCTATCTCAACGTGACCGAAACCGGGGCCAAGTCGTGGAGGCTGATTTTCAGCTTCCGCGGCAAGCGCCGGGAGCTCGGCTTGGGGCCGGTCAACGCCCTGTCGCTTGCCGAGGCCCGCGAGAAGGCAACCGAGGCGCGCCGGCTCCGGAACCAAGGCGTGGACCCGAAGGAGGCTTGGCGGCTGCAGGAGCGAGACGAGGCCGCACCTGCATTTGGGGCCGTGGCTTTGGACCTGATCGAGAGCCTCGAGCCCGGCTGGAAGAACGGGAAGCATCGCCAGCAGTGGCGAAACACGCTCACGACCTATGCTCGACCCATCTGGGACAAGCCCGTCGCGGACGTTGACGTGAACGACATCCTCAAACTGCTCCGCCCGATCTGGACGATCAAGCCGGAAACCGCGAGCCGCGTTCGCGGCCGCATCGAGCGCGTACTCGACGCGGCGAAGGTGCGCAGGCTCCCCTCCGGCGAGAACCCCGCAGCATGGCGCGGCAATCTGTCGATGCTTCTCCCGCGCAAGAAAATGGGCCCCACGCGGCACCACCCCGCGATGCCGTTCAATCAGGTGCCCGCATTCATGGTGGAACTGCGTGCGCGTTCCGGATTGGCCGCGCGAGCGCTCGAGCTCACGATCCTTACCGCAGCGCGGACGAGCGAAACCCTGCAGGCGACCTGGGCCGAGTTCGATCTCAACGAGGCAGTTTGGACTATCCCGGCCAAGAGGATGAAGGTCGGAAAAGAGCATCGCGTGCCGCTGTCAGACGTGGCCGCTTCGCTACTGAGCGAGCTGCAGACCGAGGACGATCACGTCTTCCCCGGACTGAAGCCGGGTCGCCCCCTCTCTAATATGGCGATGGAGATGGTGCTGAGGCGCATGGGCGCCGACGAGTTCACCGTCCACGGGTTTCGATCCAGTTTCCGGGATTGGTGCGGGGAGACGACGGAGTTCCCGCGCGAGATTGCCGACGCGCGCTGGCGCACTCCGTCGGGAGCGACGTTGAGCGCGCCTATCGGCGCGGAGATGCTCTTGGACAACGTCGACGGCTTATGGAGACTTGGGCGGCCTTCGTAGTCCCGGACTGCCAACGGGATGACGGCTCTCACCCCTAGGCAAGCGCCGGACGACATATTGGAAAGTTGGTTACCTGTCCAAGAGCAGGTCTCTGAACTGCGGGTCTTCCATTGCCGACCTTGATGCGCCGGAATAGGCGACATTTCCGCTTTTCATGAGATAAGCCCGATGCGAGATGGCAAGCACCGCCCTGACGCGCTGCTCGACGATGAGCATCGCGGTGTCCCGCTTGGCGCTGAGCTCCGCGAGATGCCCTAGCAATTGTGAGGAAGGCTGCGGCGCCAGGCCGAGCGACGGCTCGTCCAGCAACAGGAGTTTTGGGGAGGTCAGCAGAGCGGTTGCGAGCGCCACCATCTGTCGTTCGCCTCCCGACAAGCTACGGCAGCGGCGCCGGCGAATCCCCTTTAGGCCTCCAAACAGCTCAAGCGATTCCTCGATCGCAAGGGCCCGCTGCCCGCGTTCTGGCAAAATGGCAGCGCCTACCTCGAGGTTTTCCAGAACGGTCAGGTCATCGAAAATGCGTTGGCCCTGGGGCATGTAGGCCACGCCCGCGCGCAACATTCGCCTGGAGCTCAGGGAGCCGATCCGCTCGCCTTGCAATCTGATCTCGCCCGCGGTGAGGGGCACGATCCCGAAAATCGATTTGAGCAGGGTCGACTTGCCACTTCCGTTGTGCCCAATCAGCGCGACAACCTCGCCTCGACAGACTTCAATCGAGACTCCATGCAGAACGTCGCGGCCCCCGTACCCCGATGCGATTTCCCGAGTTTCGAGCAGTGGCGATTTGCCCTCAGTCGACATAGGCTTCCATCACTTCGGGGAGCCTCAATACATCGGACGGCTTCCCTCGGGCGAGCATGGCTCCGTGGTGCATGACGATCACCTCGTCAGCCAGGCTGGCCACCGCTTCCAGGTCATGCTCGACAAAAATCACCAACGTCCCGGACTTGCCGATGTCGGCAACAAGCTCGATTATCTCGAGGGCTAGCGTCGGATGGACCCCCGAAAGCGGTTCGTCGAGCAGCATGATGTTGGGTCGCATCGCAAGGCAGCAACCCAGGCTCAGCAGCTTCTGCTGACCGTAAGAGAGATCTCCGGCGGGCGTGTCCTCCATCCCATCAAGTCGCAACTGTTCCAATAGCATTCGTGCAAAATGGCGATTGCGCAATTCGTGGGACCGGTAGCCCCGGGCTGCCAAGGCCGTGAAAATACGTTCGCCGACCTGGTTCGGCTGCGCGAGGCATAGGTTTTCAAGAACACTTAGCTGTCGAATCAGTCTCACATCCTGGAAGGTCCGCGCCACGCCGAGCGCTGCGATCTCGTGTGGCGCCAAATACGCAATTTGCCGGCCATGGATGCGGCATTCGCCGGTATCGGGTCTGAGAAATCCCGATAGGATGTTGAACAAGGTCGTTTTCCCGGCCCCATTCGATCCGACGAGGGCGACGATCCCGGGTCCGGGAAAGGAGATCGTGACGCAATCCAGCGCTCGGGTACCGCCAAATGACTTGCTCAAGTCGATGCAACTCAACAGGTCGCTCCCCGCCGGGGGACCCCGATCGTCGCGCGACCCGCTCAACGGACCCGCTCGTGAACGTTGGTCCACCCGACCACGCCGCCCGGTCTGAGCATCACTATTCCGACCAGGGCAACGCCATAGAGCAGCTGACGGACATTGCTCGCAACGGCGTCGGGCAAGCCGATAAGACGCAGCAGTTCGGGAAGGAGGACCAAGACGGCCGCGCCAATCACAGGGCCCCATGTCCTGCCCGCACCCCCGATGATGACCATGGAGAGGACAAGGATGGCCTCCGTTATCGTGAAGGCGCTTGGATCTATGTAGGAGGTGTAGGAGGCATAAATGGCACCCGCCCCCGCGGCAGCTGCCGCGCTGACAGCGAAGGCAGCAGATTTGAAATATCGGTCGTCCTTGCCCAAGGCCCGGGTCAAGACATCGTCTTCTCTTATGGCGTGCAAAACTCGCCCGAACGGACTCTTCGCTAGGCGGTAGACGATGAGCCAGACCACCCCTAAAAAACCCAATCCGATGACGAGCATCTGGGTTTGTGGTGCTACGATCTCCTCGAACATCGCGAGAGAGGGTATCCCCGAAATCCCCAAGGGGCCGCGAGTGATCGAAAGGAGGTTCTCACAGAGGTTCGTGAAGACAAGTTGGAGCGAAAACGTGGCGATGACGAAATAGTCGTCGCGCAGCCTCGCCGTAGCAAATCCCACCAGAAAGGCGCAGGTGCCGGCGCCAACCATTCCAATCAAAGCGCCTGTCCAGATGGGAAGGCCGAAACGCACGGCCAGCAGCGCCGCCGCATAGGCGCCGATGCCAAAGAAGGCGCCGTGGGCGAGGGAAACCATGCCGGTGTGGCCAACCAGAAGATCCAGGGAGACGGCGAGCGTCGCATAGATGGCGACTAGGATCAGGAGGTGGAGCAGGTAAGGCATTCAAACGCTCGCCGCTCTTGAGGACCTTCCCAGGATGCCGGCCGGTCGGAAGAGGAGGAAAAGTAGCAAGATGCCAAACAGAATCAGGCGATCCCAGGCCGACGAGAACCACCACTGGGCGCCGTGTTCCACTGCGGCGACGAGAATTGCGCCCAGGAGCAGCCCAGGCGTGCTTCCCACCCCGCCAATCACCATGGCCACGACCCCGCCAAGGAGCAATTGGAAGCCGGCAGTGGGCGTGAGCCCTATGTCGGCGGCGCTCAGGCATCCTACGATTCCGGCCATCGCGGCACCCACTCCCGTTGCCATGAGCGACACTTTAACTGGGTCAATTCCATATGCGATGGCCAGCTCGCGGTCGCAGCCCACTGCGCGAATAAGCTTTCCACGGGTACTGCGCTGGAGAAACAGCCACACCATTGCCGCGCCGACGATTGCCGCGATGATCGTAGCGCCCTGCACGCCGGTAAGCCGTGCGCCGAGGACCTCGTAGATAGAACCTTCGCCAAGCCCGAACGAGAGGGATGCGGCACCGAAGACGAGTGCGATCGTCGCTTGTATGACGACGAAGAGACCAAGCGAGGCCAGCAGGGGAGCGGTCGATGGCGATTGCCTCCCGACGAGTAGCTGAAAGATGAAAGCGTCGAGGGCGATAGCTGTCAGCGCACCCGCAATCGCTCCCGTCACGAATGCCAGCAGCCAGCCAGCACCCAGGTTCCGCGCTAGGAAATAGGCGACATAGGGAGCCACGACGATATAACCGGCATGGGCAAAGTTGAAGAAGCGCGAGGTCGTGTAGATCAGCGAGAAACTGAGGCCTACGAGAACGTAGATCGCCGATGTGACGATGGCGTTGGCGAGAAGCTGGGGCACTAGCGCCCGGTCGCCTGCCAGACCAAGTCTGTGCTGCTCAGCCCCCCCAAATGGGACGTATCATTGATGGTGTCGAAGATCGCCCTGTTGCCATCATAGGAAAAGTGCGAGGCGCTCCCATTCTGGCTTCTGATGCGAAAGAGATTCTCCAGCGGGGATCCCAGAAGACCTACCGTGAGCAGGCGTGTAATCTCACCGTGGGTAACAATCACGATCGGCCCGCTAGCGTCACGATAGCGGGCGAATGCGAGATCGAGTCCCTCCTTTGCGCGCTCGTAGGTGGCGCGAAAGCTCTCTCCACCGGGGGCGAGAGCGCGGTCGGCATCGCCGGGGCCGGGCTCCAGGTAGTTCGCCCATTCCCGGGGCCAGCTCTGGGCGACCTCATCGAGCGTAAGCCCCACCCAAGACGGATAGGGAGGTTCGCGGAACGCGGGCGCCACTTCGACTGGCCCTTTTCCCGCAATCAACTCGGCCGTCTGGCGGCAGGCAGCGTTTTCCGGCGCGAGAACCACCGTCGGGGGCTTGTGGGCAAGCGCCCGATGTAGAGCCTCTGCTTGTCGGCGCCCCCCTTCGGTCAAGCTTCCGTGCCGACAGATCAGCCGCGCCACGTTGCCGTCGCACTCGCACAGACGGACTAGAATGACAGTCACTTGATCAGGCATAGGGGAGGGCCTCCCGCAGCTCCACGTTGGCGAACGCCGCTTCCTCGAGCGCCAGATAATCGTTGCGGTAGAGGAAGTTCACGAATTTCAGAAATGTCGCGAAATCCCAGGTGTCCTGAAGGATGGCGGCGTCGGACAAGAGCCCTCCACGCACGAAAAAGGCAATGACGTCGGAAAGCTCATCGCCGACCTCGAGAGCACCTCCCGTCGCCGGGCTCGAAACACTAATCGTCGCTTCGCAGCGCGAAACGATTACCGCGGGCGTGAATTTGACCTTCAGGCGGCGGGCAGTCTCGCCATCGATATTCGTCGGCGGCAGGGCGAAGGTGCCGCGGTCATAGAGGTCCTTGAAGATGAGTTGGTCGGTCTTGTTTTGAGGGCATATGATGTCGAACGCCAATTCCTCCTTGCCCAGGCGGATGAACCTTTCCCGCCAGTCGGCTCGTTCGGCGGCGGAAAGGCCGTGGTCGACGCCAAATTCGTATTGGTCGTCGAGGTCCCCGCGCAATAGGTCGGCCCCGTTTATCCCGTATTCCTCCCGAGCCTGTTCGACCGGGACGCCGCTGCGCAGCTCGAATGCCGCAACGGAATAGCTGGAGAAGGGAGTGTCGATCACGTCGCGATTGTCGCGGATGAAATCGTAGGTTGCCTGTACATCCTCGGCCGTCTCCCCCGGAAAGCCGACCATGAAATCGTAGCGAATGGCAATCCGGGCCGCGTCGCAGCATTCGAGTATCGGCCTGAAATTGTCGACGCGCGTGCCCTTGCGCATGGCGCTCACGATACGCTGCGACCCGGACTCGAGTCCGAACATGAGCATTCGGCAGCCGCCGTCATACAGGCGTTGAACCCAGCCGGCATCCTTGAAGGCAGGCTCCGGCCGAGCGAAAGTCAGCCAACCAAGGTCGAGACCGCGCTCGACCAGGCCATCGGCAAGTTTGGTCAACTGGGGCGGGGTGAGATATTCGTCGCAGAAGCTGACATATTCAAGGTCATGGACCGTGGCGAGCTTCTCAAGGTTGGCAAGAACGAGCTCCATTTCCGATGACCGATAGCCGTCGTAGGTCAGGTGGTGGGAACAGAATGTGCATTTGCCCCATTTGCAGCCGTGAGCGACCAGGTAGGGCAATACGCGCCGGCAAGACCAATAGGCGTCCCAATCACAATCGCCGAAGTCAGGCGCCACATGCCCGGTATAGGCCGGCGTTCCGGATAGGCCGAGCAGGCGCGGCAGAGAGGAATAGGCCTCGCCGGAGACGATCTCGTCGAATATTTCATGAAGCCATTGGAGCGACGCCAGCTGCCGGTGCAGGCGCGACACCAAGGGGCCCCCGATCAATATTCGCGCGTTGGGCCGATGCTTCCGTATCTCTTTTGCAAGGACGATGGCGGGCCCGAGCTGATCCATCACGACGAGCGACAGCAAATAGCAGGAGGCCGTCCGCGGCCCGAGCAGCTCATCCTGCGCAGCCTCGAAATAATCACGGAAAAGGGAATCTGTATCCGACCATGCACGCAGGGCCTCGGAGCTGAAGCGATCCTCGATTTCGAAGCGGCTGAGACCGAGACGCCCGCTCGGCCGCGCCGCCATTTCGAGGTAGCGGTCAACGACGTTTACCGCCCAGCGATATCGCAGGAGATCGGTCGGAGCCCGACGAAGCATGGCGAGCGCTTCGCCGGCTTGCGCAGCAAGATAACGGTCTTGAGGGGAACCGGGCCGCCCAACCCCGCGCGCGACAATCCAGTTGAAGAAGTCGACATTGGCGTCAAACAGTTGGGATTCGACTCCGTACTCGGTGAGCAGGCCTTTGAGATACGGCCCGGAGAGATAAGGCTGAAAGGGCTCGAACTGGGGCGGGAAGATGATCTGGGCGCGCATGTGCAGCTAACGTGTTTCGTCTGCGCGGACGGGCGCCGCCTCCGGATGACAGCAGAAGTAGACCGCCATGCTCTCAACATGATATTTGCCGACACATCCCATAAGATGGCGTGTGAATCCCTCGAATTTCGCGCCTACATCCTTGGGCTGCAATAGAGCCGCCGGCGAGCCTTCTCGGGGGCGAAACACGGCGTACCCGTCCCATTCCCCTCCCACGATCATGCCTTTCCTGCGAGCTCGCAACGTCAGCTCAGGTGAACGGCAATCTTCCAGGGCGCCCACAAGGTTCTTGCACTGCGTTTCGTCGATCGTTCTATGCTCCGGAAGCCAGCGCCAAAACACGATGACGCGCCACGGGCATTCCGCATCTTCGTTCCCGAGAAAGGAAGAATCTTGCTCGGTGGGGTTGTAGACAATCGTCGATATCGGATAGCGGAACTGCGTATTCTCGCCTCGAGCACGTTGCTTTGCAAAAATATCCCCTCTAATTAATTCATATGTGCTCTCGAAAGGCGCCGCAAAAACGCCAATCATCCCAGTATACATATTGGAACGTCCATCGCCCGGTCGCAGGATGATTGTTTGGCCAACATTTTCTCTTGACCTATGGACCTCGGCCTCCGCAATGACATAAAGGAGGCTGCGAAAATAAAGCGCCCCTCCTTGAGATTTCTGTATGACTCTGACCCAATACGATATGTCCTCTGGTTTCGGCAGACCGAGCCACATAAATCGCGCAAACGACTTGTAACTTTGCTGCTCAAGAGACAACGCATCTAGGTCTTCGGTTTCCATAGTTTCGAGCGCTTTCTTGTTAACAGTTCGCAGAAACAAATGACCGGGCCAACCGGTGTTGGTCTCCACAGCAAATGGATATCGCTCTTCCAATCCCTTAATAGGCGAAAATGCTAAGCGCGGTCCTATCGTCAACGTGGACGATCCGGGTCGATTCACATCAAATCCGTCGAAAGAAAGCTCTCCCTCTCCGAAGAGGCATTCTGCCAACGAATCCTCTATAATTACGACTGGAACTTTAACTGAGATACTGGCGGCACGGAAAGCTAAGTTAATTCTTGGACCGAACAAATCACCCTTTAGCCACTTTTTCAGGGTCTTTAAGCTGCCATTCGATCCTCTAAAGTTTCCTGCAATCTTGTTATTAGGTAAATTTAAGGATTCTCCCTTCAGGTATTCTTCTTTCTCGTGCACGAGTTGCATTATTAATATTCGCAATAGCACGGGGGTTCCACGCGCTCGTCGCACCTTTAGCTCGTGAAGCATATCCACAAGGCGTGACAGTAATATCGGCAGCGTACTTTTGTCGCAGACCACCCTTATCATAAGGGAGTCGCCGATGTTCTTGATCACCGACGTTTCTTGGTCATGAAGGCCAGTGATGCCAAAAATACATCCTGGTAGTCCTTCGAAATGCTCCTGTATCTGTCGGCTTATAACTTCAACGCCCACGCCCGACGACCCAATTTGATCTGAGATCAGCAGCAGATCCAGTAGATCAGCCGAAGCGACCGTTGAAGAAGCTACCGAGACAGACACTATTCTACCTGATCGTAGATGGTGGCCGGGCGCCCCTCGCGAACGATGCGGACCTGCCCGGCGAACCCAGCAAGATTTGATGGCGGCGGAACTTCGTTGATCGATTTTCGTGCCGTGGGCTTGGCGGCGCTGCTTCGGCCGCCTGCGGAAGAGGGTGCTCGACCCATCGTCATTGGCTTCTCGTCGTAGGAGTCGGAGGGAGATCTGTCACCCGCACGGGATTGTTGTTCTGGTCGAGCTGGAACAAGGCATAGGCAGCGCCGACATTGTCCCCGTTTCGATCGTATCGGACACGGCCGAAGGCGGTCGCGCCGTCGGTGCGATAGAGCGCGTTTCTGATGCCAGGGCCGGTGTCGCCCCCGCGCTCAATGGCCTGCGCCACGACGTAGACGGCAGCATAGCCCGCCGCGGCGTAGGAGTTGGGCGCGCGATGGTATCTGGCCCGGAAGGCGCGCACAAAGGCCTGGGCCGCCGGACCATTGGGCTGGTCGGCCGAAAAGTCGACATTGGCAAAGTAGAGATTCTGTAGCGCCGGCCCGGCCGTCCAGGCGATCGGGCCGAACCAGCCATCTTCTCCCAGCACCGGCACGTTCAGACCGAGCTGGCGGGCCTGGGCGAGAATCTGGGCTCCCTCCTCGTAATAAGAGCTCGCAAGGATGACATCGGGCCGCGCCTGTCGAATCTTCGTCAGCTGCGTTCGGAAGTCCCGATCTCCGTCCTGGTATGTCTCTGTCGCCACGACTTGCGCGCCAGCGTTGGTGACAATCTCGGTGACGAACCGGCGCGACGTCACCCCAACGGCATTGCTGGGATAGAGGATCGCGATGCGTCGGGCGCGGAAGTCGCGAATGGCGACGTTCGCGATGTAGCGCGACCCGATTTCGCTCGACGGGTACATCCGAAATACGAAATCACCTGCATTCGTTAGATCGATGGTTCCGGCTAGGGTCGAAAGTTGGACCACCTGATATCGATTTGCGAGCGGCGCAACGGCCATGCTGGCGCCAGAGGACAGAGGACCAATTACGACCGGAACTCTCGTTACCGTTGCCAGCCTTGTGAATGCGGTGACGGAGGTCGTCGGGTTCCCTCCATCGTCCTCGAGGTGAAGCACGAGTCGCCGACCTCCCACACCTCCTCTGGAGTTAATCTCATCGACGGCTAACAATACCCCGTCCCGAACAGGTTCCCCGTACGCCGCAAAGGGCCCCGTTAAAGGATCGATGAAGCCAACATGGATGGGACGTCCGCTAGCAGAGTCACCTTCCTGTCCTCGTCCAGTCCAAATCAAATAGCTTCCGACACCCAGAATAATGACAACAGCAAGGGTTGCTAGAATGCGCCGAACCATGGGACTCGCTCCGCCCCTCCCTGTTTCCATCAGCCCGCCGATGATTGCACAGGCCGGGCTCATTGAAAACTCAATTCTAGACGATCACCACTTGTGCGAATGGGCCCTTTCCGAGACCTATTCGAATAACATTTCTCGATGTCTCGCGTGAGCGTAACGCTAACGAAGGCGCGGCAGATCGCGGTGCTTGCGTGCATGCTTGTGGGTTGGCAAACTTGCGGAAGGCCGGGGCGCCCCTCCGAGGTCCCGTGACCCTTTCGACCGGCCACCAGCCGGGCAACCTCTGCTCTGGTGCTCGCGCCAGTCACATAGCATAGGCGGCCAAAACGCCGTCGCGGCGACAAGTGAGATATGCAATCGTTCAGCCCTAGGGATGCGGCAACCCTACTTCCGACCCTAAAGGCGAACCGAGCTTGCACCGATCCGGCGCGACCGCCGATGAACGCCATGCCGCGCTAATGCCCTATAATTACTGAATTTTCTGCACAGCCCCGAACCAGCACGAACAACCAAATGGCGGAGCGGGAGGGATTCGAACCCTCGATACGGTTTTGCCGTATACTCACTTTCCAGGCGAGCGCCTTCGACCACTCGGCCACCGCTCCGCATGCGCTGGAAGCGGGTCATCTAGTGGCCGGTGCCGGTCAGAGCAAGCTGGCCTCGATCTTCTGCGCGAGAGCGATGTCCTTCGCCGTCACCCCGCCTTCGCTGTGGGTCGAAAGCAGGATGTCGACCCGGTTCCAGACGTTGCTCCAATCGGGGTGGTGGTCGGCCTTCTCGGCTTCCAGCGCGACCCGGACCATGAAGGCGAAGGCCGCGCCGAAGTCGGCGAATTTGAAGCTCTTGGCGATGCCGTTGCGGCCGTCGTCGAACGACCAGCCGTCCAGCCCGGCCAAGGCCTCGTCCCGTTCGCTCTCGGTCAGCACCTCTTCCTCCTTCGCCGCAGCCCCTCTATGTCGCCTATCGATGGGGACGGGTCAAACCTACGCGCCCGACGCTGCCGCGATCGAGCGGCTCGCCGAGGCGGCGATCGCCCGGCTGCCGGCGGCGTTCCGCAAGCATCTCGCGGGCGTCGTCCTCAGGATCGAGGAATATGCCGACGACGAGGTGCTCGCCGCGCTCGGCATCGAGGATCCGTTCGAGCTGACCGGCCTCTATTCGGGCCGCTCGCTGCGCGAGCAGAGCGGCTGGGCCTCGGGCGAGCTGCCGCCGATGATCCACCTCTACCGCCGCCCCTTGCTCGACGAATGGGCGGAGACCGGGGTCGGCCTTGAGGCGTTGATCACCCACGTCATCGTCCACGAAATCGGCCATCATTTCGGCTTCTCCGACGCCGACATGCATGCCATCGAGGAGCAGGCGGGTTGAGCGACCGGCTGGTTCTGGAGGGCGTGACCTGCGTCCGCGGCGGCCGGCTGCTGTTCGAAGGGCTGAGCCTGACGCTGGCGCCGGGCGGGGCGGCTCTGGTCACCGGCCCCAACGGCGCCGGCAAGTCCAGCCTGATCCGGGTCGCCGCCGGGCTGCTGCGGGCGACGGGCACGGTCCGGCGCAGCGAGGCCGCTCTGGCCGACGAGCATCTCGCGCTCGACGAGGGGCGCCGGCTCGGCGATGCGCTCGCTTTCTGGACCGGGCGCAGCGGGGAGGGCCTCGCGGCGATGGGGCTGGCCCACCTCGCCCAGGTGCCGGTGCGGATGCTTTCCGCCGGGCAGCGCAAGCGGGCGGCGCTGGCCCGCGTGGTCGCGTCGGACGCGCCGCTCTGGCTGCTCGACGAGCCGGCGAACGGCCTCGACGGCGACGGCCAGTCGCGGCTCGAGGCCGCGATCGCCGGCCATCGCGCCGCGGGCGGCGCGGTCCTCGCCGCCAGCCACCAGCCGCTCGCCCTCGACGGCGCGCAATCGGTCGCGCTCGGATGATCGCGCTCATCCTGCGCGAGCTTCGCCTCGCCGCGGCCGGGGGCGCCGCTTCGCTGCCGGTGATCTTCTTCCTTCTGGTGGCCACCTTGTTCCCGTTCGCGGTCGGTCCGGACGGGCCTTTGCTCGCCCGCACCGGCGGCGGCGCCCTGTGGACGGCGGCGCTACTCGCCGCTTTGCTCCCGGTCGACCGGCTGGTCGCGCCCGACCAGGCCGCCGGCGTGCTCGACCAGTTGCGGTTGCGCGGCATCGGCGAGGAGAGCGTCGCCCTCGCCAAGCTCGCCGGCCACTGGCTGAGCTTCGGCCCGCCGCTGATGCTCGCCGCGATCCCCGCCGGGGCCCTGATGAAGCTGCCGCCGGACGTCCTTTGGCGGCTGGAGCTGGGGCTTCTCATCGGCACCCCGGGCCTCGCGGCGCTGACTCTCGGCGTCGCCGCGCTGACCGCCGGCTTGCGCAGGAGCGGCGCCCTGGCCGGCCTGCTGCTGCTGCCGCTCGCGGTGCCGCTTTTGATCTTCGGCGCGGCCCTGCTCGATAACAGGCCCGGCGCGCTGCAATGGCTCGGCGCGGTGTCGCTGCTGCTCCTGGCCGGGGCGCCGTTCGCGGCCGGCGCCGCGATCCGGGCTAGCCGGGATTAGACCAGCGCGCGAAGATCGCGGTCGGCAGGAGCAGGCCGCGCGCCTCCTCGCGCACCGCCATCTCGCCGCATTCGACGCTGCCGCCGAGATCGCCGAGCGCCTGCGTCAGCAATTCGCCGATCGCCAGCGCCGACATCCGCACCGCATAGACGGTGAGGACGAGAAAGCGGCTGTCGGCGTCGAGCAGCCGGCGGCAGTCGGCGATCAGGCCGGGCAGGCCCTCTTCCAGCCGCCAGACCTCGCCGGCCGGGCCGCGGCCGAACTTGGGCGGATCGAGGATGATGCCGTCGTAGCGCCGGCCGCGCCGTACCTCGCGGGCGGCGAACTTGGCGGCATCGTCGACCAGCCAGCGGATCGGGCGCTCGCCCATGCCGGAAAGCGCCGCATTGGCCTTCGCCTGCTCGACCGACTTTTTCGACGCGTCGACATGGGTAAGGCGCGCACCTCTCGCGGCCATCGCCAGCGTGCCGACGCCGGTATAGCCGAACAGGTTGAGCGCCTCGCTGTCCGGGCCCAGCCGCGCGCGCATCCACGCCCATTGCGGCGCCATGTCGGGGAAGAAAGCGAGGTGGCGGAACGGCGTCGCCTGGGCGCGGAACCGCACCTCTTCCCAGGCCAGCTCCCAGCCCTCGCCCGGCACCGGCCGGTCGAACCGCCAGCGGCCGCCGCCCTCCTCGTCCGAGCCGGGAACGAACTCGCCGTCCGCATCCCACGCCGCCGCGGCCGGCGCCCACAAAGCCTGCGGCTCGGGCCGAATGTAGCGATAGCGCCCGTAGCGTTCGAGCTTCCGCCCGTGGCCCGAATCGACGAGCCCGTAATCGGCCCAGGGCTCGGCGACCAGCGTGTCGAGCCTCACGCCGCGCGCACCGCCGCCAGGCCGATCGTCGCGCTCGCTCTGGGGCCGGCGAGCATCTTCGCCCCGGCCGCGCGCAAGGCGCCCAGCGACACATTCTCGATCTCGCGCACCACCTCGGCGGGCTCGCCGAGGCGGCCGAAGACGGAAAGCTGGCGGGCGACGTAATTGGCCTGGCCCCAGGCGCTTTCGAGCGACATCAAGAGGCCGGCTTTGGCCTGCGCCTTGGCGCGGTCGAGCTCGCGCTCGGTGGCGGTTTCGGCGGCCTCGCCGACGACCTCGGCGATCAGCGCGGCCGCGGCCGCCGCCTCCCGCCGGGCGGTCGCCGCGTAGAGATGGAAAAGCCCGCCGTCGCGATAGGGCTGAAGCGCGGACCAGACCGAATAAGCGAGCCCGCGTTCCTCGCGCACCGCCTGGAACAGCCGCGACGAGGCGCCGGCGCCGACGACGTCGCTGAACAGCCGCGCCGCATAATAATCGGGGTCGGTAACCGCCGGCGCGGCATAAGCGGCGGCGAGATGGGCCTGGTCCGCGCGCGGCCGGCTCGCCCGCCGGCCGCCGGCGAAGCGCGCCGGCTCGGCCGGTGCGATGGTCCCCTCGGGCAAGCGGGAAAAATGCGCCGCCGCGAGCCGCACCAGAGCCTCGTGATCGACCTTGCCGGCGGCGACCAGATAGAGGCTGCCGGCGCGATAGCGGCTCGATCGCCAGTCGGCGAGATCGTCGATCGTGATCGCCGCGATCGTCGCTTCGTCGCCGAGGATCGAGCGGCCGAGCGGCTGCTCGGGATAGGCCGCCGCCCAGAGCTCCTCGAAGATCAGGTCATTCGGCGTGTCGCGCGCTTCGCCGAGCTCCTGGAGCACGACCTCCTTCTCGCGGACGAGGTCGGCGGGGTTGAAATGCGGCCGCTGGATCAGATCGGCGATCAGCTCGATCCCGAGCGGCAGATGCTCGGCGAGCAGGGCGGCGGTGAAGCTCGTCCCCTCGCGGTCGGTGCAGGCGTTGAGGTCGCCGCCGACATCCTCGATCGCCTCGGAAAGATCGCGGGCCGAGCGGCCGCCGGCGCCCTTGAACACCATATGCTCGAAGAGATGGGCGAGGCCGTTGACCCGCGCCGGCTCGTGGCGCGAGCCGGCATCGGCGTAGAGGCCGACGGCGACGGTCTCGAAGCCCGGCATCGGCCGGCTGGCGACGCTGAGGCCGTTGTCCAGAGTGGTGAGCTTCATCATGGGAAGGGCCGATTTAGGCGCTCACGGCTCCGGCGGCAACGTCGCCCGGTTCCGCTTCCTCAGCGCGAGCAGGTAGATGATCAGCGCCGCGGCGGCGAACAGGAACCATTGCAGCGCGTAGAGCCGGTGGTTGTTGGGGATGGAATCGAGGCTCGGCGGCCGGCTCGCCGCGAGCGGCGGCACCGGGGTCGCAGCGATCAAAGTGACCGGCCCGTCCTCGCCGATCGCGCCGAGCCGCCCGGCGACGAGGCCGTGGAGCGAGATGCGGCGCGGGCCGTCCGGCCGGGGCGACCAGCCGACGTTGACCCGAAGCCTTGCCGCAGGACCCTCGGCGCCGGGACGGCAGGGAATGACATAGGCCTGGCCGGCCTCGTCGGCGAGGTTGCGGCCGGCGCGAATCTCGGCCTCGGCCGCCGCCGCGTCGCAGCTGACCAGCGCGCGGCGGAAGGAGAGCGGCGGCAGCGGCGCGCGGCGGTCGAGCAACGGGTCGAGATCGACCGCGGGAAGCGAGGCGGCGGCCGCATATTGGGCGAGCAAAGCCTCCTTCCAGCGTGCCCGCTGCAGCTGCCAGATGCCGAGCGCGATCATCGCCGCCACCGCCAGCGCGACCACCAGCGTCGGCAGGACCGGCAGCCGCCTCATTCGATCCGCCCCTCGCGGGCGCGGTGCCGGTATTCGAGCGCGAGCAGCAGCCCCTTGGCGATGCGCAGCAGGCCGACGGTGAGGATCGCGGTCAGCGGCACCCAGAGCAGGACGTGCACCCACCAGGGCGGCTCGAAATTGAGCTCGACCAGGATGGCGAGGGCGACGACCAGCCCGCCGACGATGAAGATCAGGAAGGCCGCCGGCCCGTCGCCGACGTTGAAGCCGGCGAAGTCGAGCCCGCAGGCGCGGCAGCGGGGGGCGAAGCTGGCGAGGCCGGCGAACAGCGTCCTGGCGCCGCAGCGGGGGCAGAGCCCCTTGAGGGCGGCTTGGAGAGGCGTCACTTCTCTCATCGCGTCACCCCAGCGAAGGCTGGGGTCCAAGCGGAATCAGCCTCGACAAAGCCATATGGATTCCAGCTTCCGCTGGAATGACGTGTCTCGGCTCAGTGATATTCGGCGCCCCATCCGCCCCAGACGTAGACGCACAGGAACAGGAACAGCCAGACGACGTCGACGAAATGCCAGTACCAGGCGGCCGCCTCGAAGCCGAAATGCTGCCGCGGGCTGAAATGGCCCTTATAGGCGCGGACCAGGCAGACGGTGAGGAAGATCGTGCCGATGATGACGTGGAAGCCGTGGAAGCCGGTCGCCATGAAGAAGGCCGAGGTGTAGATATTGTCTTTGAAGCCGAACGGCGCGTGGGCGTATTCATAGGCCTGGATCGAGGTGAACAGGACGCCGAGCGCGATCGTCAGCCACAGGCCCTTGATCAGGCCGTCGCGATGGCCGTTGATCAGGGCGTGGTGCGCCCAGGTGACGGTGCAGCCCGAGCAGAGCAGGATCAACGTGTTGAGCAGCGGCCAGCCGAACGGATCGAGCACGTGCATGTGCGCCGGCGGCCAGACCCCGCCGACCGCCTCGACGCTCGACGGGAAGAGCGCGCCGTTGAACCAGGCCCAGAACCAGGCGACGAAGAACATTACCTCCGAGGCGATGAACAGGATCATGCCGTATCTGAGGTGAAGCTGGACGATCGGCGTATGGTCGCCGCCATGGGCCTCCCGGACCACGTCGACCCACCAGCTGAACATGGTGAAGAAGATGCCGAGCAGGCCGGCGCCGATCAGATAGGGGCCGTAGGCGAGGTCGTGCATCCAGCGCACCATGCCGGCGAAGAAGAGCAGCGCCGACACCGCCCCGACCAGCGGCCAGATGCTCGGATTGACGATATGATATTGGTGGGTCTTCGCTCCGGCCATCTCTCGGTCGTCCTTCGTCTTTTCGTCACCCCAGCGAAGGCTGGGGTCCATGCTGAATCCGCTTGGATGTCAGCCTTCGCTGGCATGACGGTCAGCGGTCTCTAACCTCCGGTTCTCGCCTGGTCCACTGGGTAAAAGGTGTAGGAAAGGGTGATCTCGCTGATGTTGCGCGTGTCCGGATCGTCGAGGATCCCGGGGTCGACGAAGAACACCACCGGCATCTGCACCTCCTGCCCCGGCGAGAGCCGCTGCTCGGTGAAGCAGAAGCACTGGATCTTGGTGAAATATTGCCCGGCCTGGGCGGGGGTGACGTTGAAGGTGGCGGTGCCGGCGACCGGGCGGTCGGCGAGGTTGCGGGCGGTGAACAGGGCGATGTTGCGCGCCCCGATCGCGACGTCGCGGCGGGCGTCGACCGGCGCGAACCGCCAGGGCAGGGCGGAGGAGGTGTTGGCGTCGAACCGGACCGAGATCATGCGGCCGGAATCGCCCGGCGCCCGGGCCGCCTCGTCGCGCAGCGGGGTGCCGGCAAAGCCGGTCGCTTCGCAAAAGGCGCGATAGAGCGGCACGCTCGCATAAGCGAGGCCGACCATCCCGAAGACGAGGAGGAAGGCGAAGAGCGCGGTCCGGCCGTTGCGGCTCATGTCAGGTGCAGGCCCAATTTGGCGACGGTGATCGCGTAGACGAGGATTGCGAACGCGGCCAGCAGCAGCGCCATGATCAGCGCGCGCGCGCGCTGGCGGCGGCGGACTTCGTCCTCGCCGTTCACGGCAGCAGCCTGGCGTCGGCGACGAGCGCGCCGAAGATCGCGAACAGATAGAGGATCGAATATGCGAACAGCCGCTTTTCCGGCTTCATCGCCGCGGGCTCGCTCGCCCGGTTGGCGAGGACGCGCAGCGCGAGGGCGATGAACAGCGCGCTCAGGGCCGCTGCGGCGGCGCCGTAGAGCGGGCCGGCGAGGCCGAGCGGCCAGGGCGCGATCGCCGCCCCGGCCATCGGCACGGTGTAGAGCAGGATCTGGATCCTGGTCGCGCGGGCGCCGGCGACGACGGGCAGCATCGGCACGCCGGCGGCGGCATAATCCGAGCGGACGAACAGCGACAGCGCCCAGAAATGGGGCGGCGTCCACAGGAAGATGAGGGCGAACAGGATGAGCGGCAAGGCGGCGACGTCGCCGGTGACCGCGGCCCAGCCGATCAGCGGCGGGAAGGCGCCGGCGGCGCCGCCGATGACGATGTTCTGCGGCGTCCGCCGCTTCAGCCAGATCGTGTAGACGAACACGTAAAAGAGGATCGATAGGGCAAGGATCGCGGCGGCGAGCCAGTTGGTCGCGACCCCCATCAGCACCACCGAGAAGAAGCCGAGGCCGACTCCGAAATGGAGCGCGGCCTGGCGGTCCAGCCGGCCCGCCGGGATCGGCCGCGAGGCGGTCCGCTTCATCAGCGCGTCGAGATCGGCCTCGTACCACATGTTGAGCGCCGCCGCCGCGCCGGCGCCGAGCGCGATGCACAGGATCGCGGTGAAGCCGAGCACCGGATGGATCGGCGCCGGCGCGACGAGCAGGCCGCACAGCCCGGTGAAGACGACGAGCGTCATCACCCTCGGCTTGGTCAGCGCCAGCAGGTCCCGCCAGTCGGCGGGGAGCGCGGGATGGGCAGCTGCGGTCACAACATTCATATCAATCGACTCAGTGCGTCCTTCGATGCGCCGTTTCGACTTCGCTCAACGGCTACTCAGGATGAGCGATCCCTTGTGCCCTCACCGCTCATCCCGAGCAGGGACTGAGCCTGGCGAAGGCCCGTATCGAAGGACCGCCGTCAATCGACCCGCGGCAAGGTCTCGAACTGGTGGAAGGGCGGCGGGCTCGACAGCGTCCATTCGAGCGTCGTCGCGCCTTCGCCCCACGGGTTGCCGGGCGCCTTTCTGCCGGCGGCGAGCGACCAGATGATGTTGACGAAGAAGAAGCCCATGCCGACCGCCATCAGGATGTAGCCGTAGGTGGCGAAATTATTCCAATAGGCGAAGGCGTCGGCATAGTCGGGCACCCGCCGCTGCATCCCCTCGGCGCCGAGGAAGTGCATCGGGAAGAACAGCAGGTTGACGCCGATGAAGAAGGCCCAGAAGTGGAGCTTGCCGAGCAGCTCGTTATAGCTTTTCCCCCACATCTTCCCGAACCAGTAATACCAGCCCGCGAACAGCGAGAAGACCGCGCCGAGCGACAGCACGTAATGGAAGTGGGCGACGACGTAATAGGTGTCCTGGAAGGTCGTGTCGACGCCGGCATTGGCGAGGACGACGCCGGTGACGCCGCCGACCGTGAACATGAAGATGAAGCCCAGGGCCCACAGCATCGGCGTCTCGAAGCTGAGGCTGCCGCCCCACATCGTCGCGATCCACGAGAAGATCTTGATCCCCGTCGGCACCGCGATCACCATCGTCGCCGCGGTGAAGTACATCTTGGTGTTCACGTCCATGCCGACGGTGAACATGTGGTGGGCCCAGACGACGAAGCCGATCACGCCGATCGCGACCAT
>Ga0068868_100000088_pt1 | contig 56398 bp, 44 predicted proteins | sample KBSMisM42_FD_64660 | JGI IMG/M metagenome (GOLD analysis project Ga0068868, IMG submission 64660) | Miscanthus rhizosphere microbial communities from Kellogg Biological Station, Michigan, USA - KBS Miscanthus M4-2 | ecosystem: Host-associated > Plants > Roots > Rhizosphere > Soil ...
ACCATCGATGGTGCGAAAGAGCACCATGAATGCTGCAAAACGCACCGTTGATGGTGCGAAACAGCAGCATGAATGCTTCAAAACGCAGCATCGATGCTGCGAAAAGCTGCATCAATGCTTTAAAATGCAGCATCGAATCCGAAGATGGGAGCTCTTCCGATCGGCGAATTGCCGCCGTCATCCCCACCGCCCACCCGCGGTTTAAGCCGGGGGTCCTTCGACCGTTCTCCGCGACGACGGCTCTCGCCTTTGTCGCTCCGGCGGCTCAGTGACTGATGACGACCGGTGCGCCGCTAATGATCGGCGGCTGATTGATGTAGCCGACCGGTTTCGCGAACTGCGCCGCCGGAGGCGAGGCAACGGTACGGATCTCATCAACCTCGGTCGTCATGGTCTCCACGGTCGGCGCGCCGCCTTCATACGCTTGCGAATAGGTCGTCATCGCGCGCAGCGGAAAGCCGGAGATGATCGCCGTCTTCTGCCGCAGCTCCGCATCGATGGCATCGACACCGGTTACAAATGTTCGCGGCGGGAAGTCGAGTGCAGCGTCGATCTTGTCCGTGGTCCAGAGCATCATCGTCATCGCGTTTTCACGCTTCACCTTTGTGCCGCCGTAATTCTCCACGGCGGTGAACGTCGCACGGATGACGAAGGTGCGGACAGGAAATCCGGAAATCGGCTCTGCGCCCGATTCCTCCCGCACGGTCACGGTCGGATTTTTGATCGCGGCTCCTTTCCGCGGCTTGAGCGTGGTCGGCGCGTGCAGCACGGCGAAGTCGAACCATGTCCGCAGCGGAGTGTTGAGCGCGATGATCGTTTTGCCGCCGTCGGCTGAAAGGAGGACGTCGTGCGTGAATGGCTCATCCTGCTGCTCCACCGTCAGCCGGCGGTTGTCACCATCCGCGATCACGCGCTCCACGCGCGGAATCTTTTTCAACCGGTCCTTGATCGTCGTCGTCACGCGATAGGTCGTCGCGGCCTGAAGCGCGGTCGTGGCAAAGAGGAGTACGGCAATGTTGAGAGCGCGGATCATTTCGGCGTCTTCATTCCCAGCTCGTGCCAAAGGAACGAATAGACGTCCGCCTGCGCTGCCACCGTTTCCGTGAGGGCCGTTCCGAATCCGTGTCCGGCTGCCGAGGTCGTGCGCAGAAGAATCGGATATGGCGACGCCGTCGAGGCCTGCAGAATCGCCGCGAACTTGCGCGAGTTGGCGGGATCGACGCGTCCGTCGTTGTCGCCCGTCAGCAGGAGCACGGCCGGGTAGCGCGTGCCCGGCTTGACGTGGTGAAACGGCGAGTAGGCCATGATCGCCGCGAGCTGCTGCGGATTCGATGGCGAACCGAGCTCCTCGACGTTGAAGACACCGTTCGGCGTAGCCAGCCAGCCGGGCACGTCATAGATGCCCGCGTGCCCAACCACCGCGCGGAAAAGATCGGGATGCTGCGTGATTTCCGCGCCCATCAGCAATCCGCCGTTGCTCCCGCCTTCGATGGCCAGCTTCGCGGAGCTCGTATAGCCGCGCGTGATGAGGTGCCGGGCGCACGCCGCGAAATCATCGAAGACGTTCTGCTTCTTCAGCATCCGCCCCGCTTCGTGCCACGCCTCGCCGAACTCCGCGCCGCCGCGCAGATTCGCGACGGCGAGAATGCCGCCGGCGTCGAGCCATACGCGGCTCGGCAGCGACAAGCCGGGACGCTGGCTGACGGAGTAGCCGCCGTAGCCGGAGAGGATGGTCGGATTGTTTCCGTCGCGCTTCGTTCCCTTTTTGAAAATGATGTTGACCGGAATCTTCGTCCCGTCTTTCGACGTCGCCATCTCGCGCACGACTTCAACATCATCGAATGCAAACGCGAAAACGGTCGGCAGCGCGGCCGGCGCGATCGTCTTCGACGCGCTGTCGTAGCGAAACCATTTCGGCGGCGCGGTGTAGCTTCCGTCGCGGAAGAGGACGTCGTCCGCGCCGATGCGCGCGAGCTCGTAAATCGAGGAAATGGGCGGGATCGGAGCGGTTCCGAGAAGCTTGCCGGCGCGATCGAACGTCGCCAGTTGCGACGGCCCTCCCGCCATCGTCGCCAGGTAGATCGTGTTGCGTCCGACCGCGAACGCGTCGATCGATTCCTTCCCCTCGGCAATCACCGTCTCGCGCATCAGTTTCGGATCGTCAGGCGCCACGCGAAGGAGCTTCCCGTTCGACGCGTTTTCGTGCGACAGCAGGTAAAGCGCGCCGTCTCCGCCGAATGCAACGTCGCGGATTTTGTCGGAAAAGCGCGTGACCTGAGTCCACGTGTTGTCGGGCCGCCGAAGCCAGTGTCCCGCTTCGCCGCCGTCGCCGTTCAGGACCGTGGCCAGCACGTAACGTCCGTCGTCGGAAGTCTCGAGCGTCGTCTCCGCGATGCGTGGAAACTCCTTGCCGACCGCGTAGGTGTCCGCCGATGCCGGCGTGCCGAGCGTGTGAAACCAGACCTGTTGATAGAAGTGAATGTCGGCCTCGGGGCGCTCGCCCGGCTTCGGATAACGCGTGTACCAGAACCCCGAGCCGTCGCCGTTCCACGCCACTCCGCCGCCGCCGGTCGGGTAGTTGACGTGCTCGACGACGTCGCTCAGCTCACGGCCGGTATCGACGTCGAAGACATGCACGGAACCATCTTCGCTGCCGTTCTTCGAAAGCGAGATGGCGACGCGCTTGCCGTCGAGCGACGGGACGTAAAAGTCGCTGGACGTTGAACCGCTCGGATCGGCCGCCGTGGGATCGAAGACGACGCGCTCCGACTTCTCGTCATTCGGATTGTCGAGGACGATGAGCGTCGACTGTTCCTTCGGCGGGGCCGATTTCATCGCGAACAGACGTCCGCCGCGCGCCTGCACGTACGCGTATGTGACGCGAGGCGCTTTGTAGAGTTTCGTCAAGCCGGCAGCGATGGCGTCGCGCGCCGGAACGGCGTCGAGGATGGAGCGCGTGAGCGCGTTCTCCTTCGCCACCCACTCCTTCACCGCAGGATCGGACGCGTTCTCGAGCCACGCGTAATCGTCGCGAAATGTGATGCTGCCGAATTGCTTCGTGACCGGCTTCTTCGCCGTCGTCGGGTACTTCGTTGCGGCGATTGAGGGCATTGCCAGAGCGAGCACGATAACGATTGCGGCGCCGCGCCGCACGAGGAATGTCGGATTCATGAGGTCTCCTGCGCCGATAGACGCATCGATCGACGCCACGTTAGTCGTTCTTCTTGCGAGCCTCGCGCATGGCGTCGAGGCGCGCTTTCATCTTCGCTTCGGCGCCGACGTCCTTCGGCTCGTAGAACCGCCGATCGGCCAGCGCCTCGGGGAGGCAGTTCATGGCCACAGTTTGCTCTTCGTAGTCGTGCGCGTAGCCGTAGCCGCGGCCGTAGCCGAGGTCTTTCATCAGGCGCGTCGGGGCGTTGCGGATGTGGAGCGGGACGCCGGGATTGTCGCCCTGGCGGACTTCGCGGACGGCCTCGCCGTAGCCGACGTATGCGGCGTTCGATTTCGGCGCGGCGGCAAGATAGGTGACGAGCTGCGCCAGCGCCACGCCCGCTTCAGGCATGCCGAGGAAGTGGACGGTCTGCTGGACGGCGATGGCGAACACCAGCGCTTGTGGATCGGCGTTCCCAATGTCCTCGGAGGCCGCGCGGACGAGACGGCGGGCGATGTACATCGGGTCCTCGCCCCCTTCGAGCATGCGCACGAGCCAGTAGACCGAGGCGTCGGCATCGCCGTTGCGCAGCGACTTGTGGAGCGCAGAGATGATGTTGTAGTGCTCCTCGCCGCCTTTGTCGTACATCAGCGAGCGGCGCTGCAGGATCTGCGTGACCTTCTCTTTGTCGATCGCACCGTCTTCCTTGGTCGCGGTCTCGACGACGAGCTCCAGCGAGTTGAGCGCCTGCCGCGCGTCGCCGGCCGAGGTCGCGGCCATGAAATCGAGCGCATCGTCGGTGACCTCGATGCCGTGTTTTTTCAACGCCGGCTCGTTCACGGCGCGGCGGAGGATCGTCATGACCTGTTCGCGCTCGAGCGCCGGGATGACCACGACTTTCGTCCGCGACAGCAACGCCGAATTCACCTCGAACGATGGGTTCTCGGTCGTCGCGCCGATGAGGATGATGTCGCCGGCTTCGACGTACGGCAGAAACGCGTCCTGCTGCGCTTTGTTGAATCGATGAATCTCGTCGATGAATACGATGGTCTTCGATCCGCGCGCCTTGCGCTCCTTCCTCGCCTCCTCCATCAACGTGCGAATCTCCTTGATGGCGGTGCTGGTGGCGGAAAAGGTGACGAAGCGCGCCCGCGTTTTATTGGCGATGATCCGCGCCAGCGTGGTCTTGCCGGAGCCCGGCGGCCCCCAGAAGATCATCGACGGAATGCGATCGCTCTCGATGGCCGTGCGGAGGAAACGTCCCTCGCCGAGAAGCTCATCGAGGCCGACGACGTCTTCGAGTGTTCTTGGCCGCAACCGTTCCGGCAACGGCGCGTCTGCCTTGGCCGGCGGGTCGAAGGGAGTGGTGTCGAAGAGGGTCATTTAAAAACGGTTTTCACCACAGAGACACAGAGGGAATCCGTTGTACCCTCTGTGTCTCTGTGGTTCAAGCCTCTCTCAGCAAAGCAACGAAAAGTCGATGTTGCCGCCGCTCACGACGATGGCGGTCCGCCCGCGCGGCTTGATCGCGCCCGACAGCAACGCAGCAATTCCCAACGCACCCGTCGGTTCGATGACCAGCTTCGTCCGGTACATCGCCAGTTTCACAGCAGAGAGAAGAACATCGTCTTCAACACTGACCACATCGCGCACCCGCTCGCGGATCACCGCGAAGTTGCGATCGCCGATCGCGAGCGTCCGGGCGCCGTCGGCGATTGTTTTCGGCGGGTCGATCGATACGATCCGGCCCGACTTGAACGATTGCTCGCCGTCGTTGCCGGCGCGCGGCTCGACTCCGTAGACATCGATGCCCGGCTTCAGCGACGTCGCGGCGATGGCCACGCCCGACAGCAGGCCGCCGCCGCCGAGCGGCGTCACGATCGTTTCGACGTCCGGCCACTCCTCCACGATCTCCAGCCCGACCGTTCCGGCGCCGGCGATGATGCGCCAGTCGTCGAAGGGCGGGATGACCGCCGCGCCGCTCTTCTCGGCGATCTCTTTCGCGACGGTGTCGCGCGTGGCCGACGTCACGCCGGCGGTCACGACCTCCGCGCCATAGGCTTTCGTGGCGTCGACCTTCATCTGCACCGAGTTCTCCGGCATCACGATCGTTGCCTTGATGCCGAGGGTCTTCGCGGCGAGCGCGACACCCTGGGCGTGGTTGCCGGAGGAGAACGCCACAACGCCGTTGCGCCGTTCGTTTTCAGAGAGTTGCAGCAGGGCGTTCATCGCGCCGCGGATCTTGAACGAGCCGGCGCGTTGCAGGTTCTCGCACTTGAGCCGCACCTCGACGCCGATCGCGTCCGACAGCGAACGGCTGGACAAAAGCGGCGTGCGGTGGATGGATTGGCCGAGGCGGGCGGAGGCGGCGCGGATGTCGTCGATGGTGACGCCGGCCACAGCGATATTTGAAGAATTCACCGGCGCAGTATAAACTCCGGCAAACCGATCACAGGTCGGCGCATATCGGCGTCGGCATCGCATTACGGGCAGGGTTATTTTCGGGTGTTGGAGGGGTTTATGTGGAGAAGGGTTACCCGCGGCCTGGTTCTCGCTGTTCTTGCGTCGCTCGCCGTTCCGCTGCTCACGGCACAAACGGTTGAAACACACGGCGCGCTCGACTTTCCCGATCCGACTGTGACGCAGACTGGCGTCATCCTGGTCAAGGGTTGGTTCCTATCGCCTGAAGCGATCTCGAAAGTGGCCGTCTACGTCGACGACCAGTTCATCGCCAATTCCAACACCAACCTGCCACGCGTCGACATCATCGAGGCCTATCCGAACTGGCCCGGCATCCAGCACATCGCGCCCGGCTTCCAGATCGGAATGCTGGCCAGCCGCTTCACGAACGGGCCGCACACGCTGGCGGTGAAGGTTTTCTACAGCGACGGCACGATCACCGAGCTCGGACGGCGCACGATCATCATCGACAACACGCTCAACCAGGCGCCCTTCGGCAGCGTCGACATCCCCGACACGGTCGGCATCTACAACGCCTCGGGATCCTTCCCCGTCTCCGGCTGGGCCCTCGACACCGACGGCGTCTCCAAGGTGGAAGTGCTCATCGACAACGGCGTGATGCAGAACGCGATGTACGGCGATCCGCGCCCGGACGTGGCCAACACGATCGCCGACTGGCCGGATGCGCTCTACAGCGCCTTCATCGCCAACGTCGACACCACGCGCGTCCCCGACGGCGTCCACGCGCTCGACATTCGCGCCACCGACCGCAACGGCCTGTCGAAACTGATCGGGCGCCGCACGATTCAGATCTTCAATGAGGGCGCGCTCCTCAAGCCGTTCGGCTACATCGACGAACCGAAGCGCGACGCGGTGCTCTACGGCACCCGCTGCAACACGTTCCCGGTCGCCTCGCCGGCCATCAATCCGCAATCGCACATCACCCCGGTCCGCGGCTGGGCTCTCGACCTCGGCACGCGCACCGACACCGGCCGCGTGGCCTACGCGGAGCTGATGGTCGATGGCCGCATCTGGTATTCGACCGCGCAGGACTGTGCGTTCAATCCGATCTTCAGCGCCTTCGCGAATTGCTACGGTCTGCCGCGCTTCGACGTCGAACGCTATTACCCCGGCTATCCCGACGCGCCGCACTCCGGCTTCCTCTTCACGATGGACGTCGGCGCACTGCTCGCGTCCGGCGTGAAGCAGGGCAATCACGTGTTGAAAGTCCGCGTCGGTGATTTGCAGCAGACGTTCACGGAGCTGCCGAATCGCGACGGAATCCCGGTCTTCTTCGAATGCGCGGAAGACCGCGTGGCTGCGGCACAAGGCTTCATCGACGTTCCGCATACGTCCGACTTCATGAAGGGAACGGTGACGTTCCAGGGCTGGGCGGCCGCGGAAGGCGGCCTGATATCCTCGGTCGAAATCATCGTCGACGGCGACTTCAAAGGCCTCGCGCAATTGAATTTCCCCCGTCCCGACGTCGCTCAGCAGAATCCGTTTCTGACCAACGCTCAGAACTCCGGCTGGCGCTTCATCATCGACACCACGAAGCTCGCGAACTCGAAGCACCGTCTGACGGTGCAAGTCGTCGACTTCCGCGGCCTGAAAACGATCATCGGCTCCGTCGATTTCTACACGCAGAACGCGAATCCGACTCCGAACGCGATGCCGCTTCCAACGAACCGGTTAGCGCGGGGTCAGTAGCAGGGACAAGGGAGATGAGGCAGGGATGAGGGAAAGTCTGATCGCTCTCTCTCCTGCTGAATCATCCTTATCTCTGTATACCGTCCGTCGGCGAAGCCGGCGTGAGAACCGTAGCCCCCGGCTTTCAGCCGGGGGCATCCAACGCATCTCGAAAAGCCGGAGCGCGCTTGAGCGCGCGATAGAAAGCTTTCTTTCGCCCGCTAAAGCGGGCTCACAAATTGACACCGCCTGCATTCCCCCGGCTGAAAGCCGGGGGCTACGGTTCTTAAGCTGGCTTCGCCAGCAGAGCGGCAAAACTGACTACCGATCCCTCGTCCCTGCTTTATCTCCCTCGTCCCTCGTCCCTGCCTCACCCCCCGGCCTCACTCACCGCCACGCGTACACATCGACGTTCGCCCGGGCCCGCAACTGCGTGGTCCACGTTTCGATCTGTTGATCGAGCTGGCGGGAGCGGATGAGGGTGCGGATCTCTTCGCGGACGTCGTTGAGCGGCGGCACCGGCAGTCCGCGTTCCACGCGCTGCTGGCGCCAGGGACCGTTGTAGTAATCGGCGATGTCCTCGTTTGACACGAACACCATCGGCGCGAAGCGCTCCTGGATGTACGCCTCGACCTGCAACTGGCGCTTGATCAGCGCGCGCAACTCGTCCGGAGTCAGTTCCGCGCGCGCGAGTGCGGCGTCGAGCTCCGCGGGCGACGCGAAGCGGCGCTGGATCTCCACCAGCCGCGCTTCGATCGAATCCTTCGGGATGTCCTGTGCGCCGAAGCGCTCCACGTCGCGATAGCGGAGCGCCTGCGCGATCAGCGCTTCGAGGATGTCGTGCCGGTAATCGTCCTCGCTTCGGCCGGCCACGCGCGGAAAAAATCGCAGCTCCGCCATCTGGTTGACTTCGCTCACCGTCAGCACCTGGCGATCGATGACCGCGGCGATGCGATCGACCGTCACCGCATACATCGGCGTGGCGAAAAGCAGTGCGGCGATCAACAAGCGCTTCATGGCCGTCATCGACACCAGCAATCTTGACACCCTTCGCCGCAATTCCTACATTCTCCTGTGTGTTAGCGGTCGGACAACGAGACTGCTACCTCGCTCGTGACCCGCGATGCCCGCACACATTGATCTCCACGGTGACGATCTCGACAGCCGCGCCCGCGAGGTGCTGCGCGAGATCATCATGCAGCACGTTGCCACCGGCGAGCCGATCAGCTCGCGGTCGCTGGCCAAAGGCGGCCGCTTTCAGCTTTCTCCCGCCAGCCTTCGCAACGTCATGGCCGATCTCGAGGACCTCGGCTACCTCCAGCAGCCGCACACCTCGGCGGGCCGCGTCCCCACCGACCGCGGCTACCGATTCTTCATCGATCACCTCATGCGCTCGCGCGCGCTCTCGCAGCGCGAGCGGGAGATGATCGACGACCAGGTCAGCCACGCCAACGAAATCGACGAAGTGCTGCACCTCGCCTCCCGCGTCCTCTCGAAACTGAGCGATCAGGTCGGCGTCATCTTCATGCCCACGCTGCTGCAGTTCACCATCCGCAGCATGGATTTCGTGGCCGTCGCCGACAGCAAGATCATGTGCATCATCGTCGGCCAGAACGGCGTCGTCGTGAACAAGATCATCGAGACGCGCCAGCCGTTCACGCGCGACGAACTGCAGAAAATCTCGCGCTACATCACCGTCGAATTCGCCGGCCTCACGCTCGACAGCATCCGCCGCCGCCTCATCCGCATGACCGAGGAGGAGCGCGCGATGCACGACGGGATGCTGCAGAAAACGATCTCCCTCGGCATCGAAGCGGTCAACGACGTCTCCCCGCTCGAACACGAGCTGTACGTCGAAGGGGCTGCATCGATTCTCACCAAGCCCGAATTCTCCGACGCCATCTCCATGCGCAAGACGTTTCTCGCGCTGCAGGAGAAAGAGAAACTGGTGGAGATCTTGAACTCGTGTCTCTCTGAAGAAGGATTGCAGATCCTGATCGGTTCGGAGAGCAACTTTACGCAGATCTACAACTTCAGCATCGTCGCGCGGCGCTACGGAACGCAGGCCGCGCCGCTCGGTATGGTCGGTATCATCGGCCCGATGCGCATGGAGTACGCGCGCATGGCGCCGCTGGTCGACTACCTCGGCGTCGCGCTGAGCCGCAAGATTGAAGAGGAACAGGAGCAACCGCAGTGAGCGATAACGAAAAGGATGATGACGCCTACGTCATCGAAGACACCGGCGAATCCGTCGCCGACATCGAGCAGGAGATGGAAGCCGCCGCGCAGGAAGCCGCGGCCGGAACGCCTTCCGCCAGCTCGCAGAACGAAGACTTCCGCGACCGCTACGTGCGCACGCTGGCCGACTTCGAGAACTTCCGCAAACGTTCGGAGCGCGAGAAAGCCGACTTTCAGCGCTACGCCCTCGGCTCCGTCATCCGCGATCTCCTCCCCGTCCTCGACAACTTCGATCGCGCGCTCGAACACGCCGAGGAAGGCGACGAGTTTCACAAAGGCGTCGCGCTCATCTACAAACAGCTCTTCGAAGTCCTGCAACGCCACGGACTGAAACCGATCACTGAGTCCGGAGTCCGCTTCGATCCGAACTTCCACGAGGCGGTCATTCGCGAGGAAGACCCCTCGGTTCCGTCGCACACCGTCACCGCCGTTCTCCAGAAAGGCTATTTCCTCCACGACCGTCTCCTGCGCCCGGCCATGGTCAAGGTCGCGGTCGGCGGGCCGGAGGAGAATGGGTCCTCGGGCAACTAACGCATGCCGAAAGTCATCGGAATCGATCTCGGAACGACCAACTCCTGCGTTGCCGTGGTGGACGTCGCCACGCCACAGGTGATGCCGAACCGGGAAGGGAGCCGCACCACGCCGTCGGTGGTCGGCTTCACCGAAGACAGCGACCGTCTGGTCGGACAGATCGCGAAGCGCCAGGCCATTACCAATCCATTCAATACCGTCTTCGCCATCAAGCGCCTCATCGGCCGCAAGTACGACTCGAGCGAAGTCGCGCGTGCGAAACAGATCCTCCCCTACCAGATCGTTCCGGCCGGCAACGGCGACATGAAGGTGAAAATCCGCGACCGCGAATATTCACCCGAGGAGATCTCGGCGTTCGTGCTAATGGAGATCAAAGCGTTCGCGGAGGAGTTCCTCGGCGAACCGGTCACGGAAGCGATCATCACCGTCCCCGCCTACTTCAACGACAGCCAGCGCCAGGCCACGCGCGACGCCGGCAAGATCGCCGGCCTGGAAGTGCTGCGCATCATCAATGAGCCGACCGCGGCCGCGCTGGCGTACGGACTCGATCACAAACACAACCAGCTCATCGCCGTCTACGACCTCGGCGGCGGCACGTTCGATATCTCTATCCTCAAGCTGGAAGACGGGCTTTTCGAAGTGCTCTCCACCTCCGGCGACACGTACCTCGGCGGCGAGGATTTCGACAAGCGCATCATCGACTGGCTCATCGAAGGCTTTCAGCGCGACACCGGCATCAGCCTCGCCGACGATCGCATGGCCTTGCAGCGATTGAAAGAAGCGGCCGAGCGCGCCAAGCACGAGCTGTCGGTTTCCGAAGAGTCGCGCATCACGCTGCCGTTCATCTCCGCCGATGCTTCGGGTCCGAAACATCTCAACAGCGTCCTCACCCGCCGCGAGTTCGAGAAGATGGTCGAGGACCTGATCCAGAAGACGATCGACCCGGTCAACGACGCCATGAAGCAGGCCGGCGTCACGCCGAAGGACATCGACGAAGTCGTGCTCGTCGGCGGCCAGACGCGCATGCCGCGCGTGGTCGAAGCAGTGCAGCAGGCCTTCGGCAAGGAGCCGAACCGCAACATCAATCCCGACGAAGTCGTCGCAGTCGGCGCTGCGGTGCAGGCCGGCATCCTGCGCGGCGACATCAAGGACATGATCCTGCTCGACGTCACGCCGCTGTCCCTCGGCGTCGAGACTCACGGCGGCGTCTTCACGAAAGTCATCGAGCGCAATGCGACGATCCCGACCAAGAATTCGCTCATCTTCACGACGGTCGCCGATCAGCAGAACAAGGTGACGGTGCACGTGCTGCAGGGCGAGCGCGAATTCGCGCGCGACAACAAGTCGCTCGGCAAGTTCGACCTGGTCGGCATTCCGCCCGCACCGCGCGGCGTGCCGCAGATCGAAGTCACGTTCTCGATCGATTCGAACGGCATCGTCAGCGTTACCGCGCGCGATCAGGCCACCGGCCAGTCGACCGGCGTGCAGATCAATCCCGCCGGCGGTCTGTCGCAGGACGAGATCGAGCGCCTCGTCAACGAAGCCGCCGAGCATTCGCGCATCGACGCCACGCGCCGCGAGACGCGCATGCTGCAGAACAAGCTCGAAGGGATGATCTACACGAACGACAAGGTTTTCCGTGAGTTCGGCAAGATGCTGACCGAGGAGGACCGCGACAAGGTTCAGAAGTGCATTGCCAAAGCAAAGGACTCGGCGGCGTCCGAGGAGAAGCAGCGCCTGAACGACGCCATCTTCGAGTTGCAGAGCGCTTCGCGCATCCTCACCAGCGTGATGCTTTACAACCCAGTAAAAATGAATGTGCCGGGCGGCGACGCCCCGTAAGAACTGACGAATGGCTACGACTGAAAAACGCGATTACTACGAAGTTCTCGGCCTGGCCCGCGAGGCCACCGTCGACGACATCAAGAAGGCCTACCGCCGCATGGCGGTGAAGTATCACCCCGACAAAAATCCCGGCGATGCCGATGCCGAGGAGAAGTTCAAGGAAGCCGCGGAAGCGTATGGCGTGCTTTCCGACGACGAAAAACGCGCGCGCTACGACCGCTTCGGCCACCAGGGCGTCGGCGGAGGCGGCTTCGATCCGAATCAGTTCGCCGACTTCGGCGACATCCTCGGCGACCTTTTCGGCTTCGGCGATTTCTTCGGCACCGGCCGCCGCCGTTCCGCACGCGCCGCGCGCGGCAATGATCTCCGCTACGACCTCACGCTCGAGTTCGAGGAAGCGGTCTTCGGCAAAGACATCACCATCGACGTCCCGCGCGTCGCCACCTGCGAGACTTGCAAAGGCAGCGGCGCGAAACCGGGCACGCAGCCCGTGACCTGCAGCGGCTGCGGCGGCCGCGGCCAGGTCCGCTATTCACAAGGGTTCTTCGCCGTCGCGCGCACCTGTCCGCAATGCGGCGGCGCCGGAAAAGTGATCAAGGATCCCTGCGCGAACTGCGACGGGGCCGGCCGCGTCCGCGAAGAGAAAACGATCTCCGTCAAAGTTCCCGCCGGCGTCGACGACGGCTCGCGTCTGCGCGTTGCCGGCGAAGGCGAAGCCGGTTTCAACGGCGGACCTCCGGGCGATCTCTACGTCTTCATCTCCGTTCGCGAGCACGCGAAATTCACGCGCCGCGATTACGACATCCACTCCGAGCAGACGATCTCCTTCACCCAGGCCGCCCTCGGCGCCGAAGTTCAGACCGATACGATCGACGGCCCCGAGTCGCTGCGCATCCCGCCCGGCACACAGCCGAGCCAGGTCTTCCGCCTCCGCGGCAAAGGCGTCCAGTTCCTCCAGGGCCCCGGCCGCGGCGACCAGTACGTCCACGTGACGGTCCGCATCCCGACGACTCTCGACGACGCGCAACGCGACCTCCTGACGCGCTACGCCGAAGCCGAGGGCGAGACCCCTCTGCAGGACAAAGGAGTGTTCGGCAAGGTGAAGGACTTTTTCACGGCGCCATAGACGTATACTAGTCAGCATGACTAGGAATCGCACCGCGACACTTCCAGGACGTTGGGCACTTCAAGATGCGAAATCTCGCTTCAGCGAGGTTGTCCGCAAAGCGAAGACCGAGGGTCCGCAGCAGATTACGGTGCATGGCCGCGAAGAAGTCGTCGTCGTTTCCGTAGAGGAGTATCGGCGCATAAAAGGCGAACCTACCGGTGAGGTCCTGATCAAGGCCATGCAGGATCCGCGCGTGCGAGACCTGCAGTTTGAGCGTAAGAGTTTCCGTAGTCCTATTCGCGACGTGGAACTGTGAACGGCTGGCTCATCGATACGAATGTTTTGTCGGAGCTGCATCGGGCGAAGCCGCACGTAAGCGTTCTCCGTTTCTTTTCCAGTCAGCCCAACCAACTCTTGCATGTCAGCGTGGTGACCTTCGCCGAGATTCGTTTCGGCATTGAGTTGTTGAAGGATTCGACCCGCCGAATGGAATTGAACGAATGGTTGAACAACGACCTACGACCCAGATTTGAAAACCGAGTGCTCGAAATCAACGAAGACATCATGTTGACGTGGAAATTGCTCGCGCATGAAGGGCAGAAAGCACGCCACACCTTCGCGCAACCCGACCTCCTCATCGCCGCGACCGCGCTACATCATGGTCTGACGATTGTTTCGCGCGATACGAGCGAGTTTTTGCGAGCAAACGTGCCTGTCTTTAATCCCTGGACCGCCGAGTAGTCCGGGACTTGCACCCTCGCCAGTGGCGTAGTGGCCGAGCCGCGTCGCGCGCTAGAATGCGCGGCCTGTGGCCGATCTCACCTTCTCGCAATGGCGCCCGCATCCGTGGCATGGACTGAGTGCCGGCGCCGATGCGCCGCGCGTGGTCAATGCGTACATCGAGATCACGCCGTTCGATCTGATCAAGTACGAGGTCGACAAAGCGTCGGGATACCTGCGCGTCGACCGGCCGCAGCGAACGTCGTCGCAGCCGCCTGCGTTGTATGGATTCATCCCACGCACGTATTGCGGTTCGCGCGTCGCGGCGCTGACGCCCGTTACCAAGCGCGGCGACGGCGATCCGCTCGACATCTGCGTTCTGAGCGAGCGGCCGATTGCGAAATCGGAAATCCTCCTTTCCGCGCGCGTCATCGGCGGACTGCAACTCGTCGATCGCGACGAAGCCGATGACAAGATCATCGCCGTGCTGCAGGGCGACTACGTCTGGGGCGATGCGCAGGATCTCAGCGACGTTCCGACCGTTCTCGTCGAGCGTCTCGAGCACTACTTCTCCACGTACAAACTCGTCCCCGGCGAGCCGGCCCGCATCCGTGTCTCCGGCTCGTACGGCTACGCGCACGCGGCGAACGTCGTGCAGGCGGCGATGGAAGACTACGGCGAGCTGTTCGGCGCACACGCGTGAAGGACTTCATCCTCGACCTCTCCTTCGATGCGCGCGACGCCGCGCTCGAAGATCTCGTGCAGTCGCGGCTGTATCTGACGCCGTCGACCGGCAGTTCATCGTCCGAGGCGAATGGGACTGCCACGATCTCCGCGTACTTTGATGATGCCCATGAACGCGACGAAGCCGCGCGCGAGCTCGGCGACATCGACGGCATCGAGTTGCACGCAACCGACCGCGAACGCATCGACTGGCTCGATCGCTATCAGCAATCGCTCGAACCGCTGTTCATCGGCGAACACTTCATCGTCGCGCCCGATGCATCGCTGATCCCATCCGACACCACGCGGCATGCGCTCGTCGTTCCGCAGGAGCAGGCCTTCGGAACCGGCTCGCATGAAACGACGTCGCTTTGCATCGAGATCCTGGAGACGCTCGACGTCGCCGGAAAGCGCGGCCTCGACGTTGGTGCCGGCAGCGGCATCCTCGCCCTGGCCATGTGCCGCCTCGGCGCGGATCAGGTCATCGCGTTCGACAACGACGTCGATGCCTTCGCCGCGCTGCGCGACAACCGCGTCCGCAATGAGGTCGACCGCGCGCGGATGCCGATCTTCATCGGCGGCCTCGAAGCGCTTCGCGGCGGCGCATTCGACATCGTCACCATGAACATCATCACCGAGGTCATCATCCCGCTCCTCGGCGAAGTGAAATCGCACGTCGATGGATCGCTCATCCTCAGCGGCATCCTCGTCATCAAACGCGACGACGTCGTCGGCGCCTGCGCTGAGCACGGTCTCGATCTCGAAGAAGAACGCGCGAAAGGCGAGTGGTGGGCCGGCAGGTTTAAACTACGCGCGCTATGAACCAGATCAGCGATCGTTTGCGTGGCCTCGTGCAGTCTGACATCCGCCGTATGTCCCGCGAGTGCGAGCGGGTGGAAGGCATCAACCTCGGGCAGGGCATCTGCGACCTCCCTACGATTCCGGAGCTCATCGACGGAGCCTGCGACGCCATCCGCGCGAACAAGGCGACCTACTCAAAATTCGAAGGCATCGACATCCTTCGCGAGCGCATCGCGCGCAAGGTCGAGCGCCACAACGGATTCACGGCCGACCCGGCGAAAGAGATCGTGGTCACGGTCGGATCGAGCGGCGGATTCCTCGCCGCGGCGATGGCTACGCTGAACGTCGGCGACGAAGTGATCCTTTTCGAGCCGTACTACGGCTACCACCTCAACACGTTCAAGGTCCTCGGCTTCGAGCCGAAATTCGTCCCGCTGAAGGCGCCTGACTGGACGATCGACTTCGACGTTCTGCGCGCGGCGTTCACGAAGAAAACGAAAGCAATCGTCGTCTGCACGCCGTCGAATCCCTCGGGGAAAATGTTCACGCGCGAGGAACTGGAGAAGATCGGCGCGCTCTGCCGCGAATTCGGCGCGTGGATTTTCACCGACGAGATCTACGAGTACATCGTCTACGACGGCCGCACACACCTGTCCGTCGCGTCGATCCCCTCCTGCCGCGATCTGGCCATCACCATCAGCGGATTTTCGAAGACGTTTTCCATCACCGGCTGGCGCGTCGGCTACGTGATCGCCGACGAACGCATCGCCGGTCCGATCGGCCTGATGAACGATCTCTTCGCGATCTGTGCGCCCACTCCGTTGCAATGGGGCGTCGCGCGCGCGCTCGAAATCGGTGACGAGTACTACGCGAACATGGCCGCGGATTATCAAAAGAAACGCGACATGCTCGCCGACGCACTCTCCGAGGCCGGCTTCAGACCGTCAGTGCCGCAAGGCGCGTACTACATGCTCGCGCAGATTCCTGACGAATTTCGCGACGACAAGGAAGCCGCGAACGCGCTGCTCGAAACGACGCGCGTCGCCTCGGTTCCCGGCTCCGCGTTCTTCGTATCCGAAGCAGGAAAACGAATGCTGCGATTCTGCTTCGCGAAGGATTTCGCATCGCTGGAAGAAGCCTGCAAGCGCTTGCGCGCATTCAAACCGGCAACGGTGTAACGGCGTAGCGCTGGCGGCTCGCCGGCTGGACCGCCACCGGCTCGGTGGCGCGTCGCGAAAACGCGCGCGCTGGACTGCCGACGAGCCGCCGGCGGTCCAGCCGCCGGGCCGGCGGCGCTACGCTGTTACTTCTTCGCGTGCGCCGCGTCGAGCTCCGCCAACACATCTTCCGCGTGGCGCTTCGTGTCGACCTTCTTCCAGATCTTCTTGATGCGGCCGTCCGGGCCGATCCAGAAAGTCGTCCGCGCAACGCCCCAGTAGCGTTTGCCGTACATGTTCTTCTCTTTCCAGACGCCGTACATCTTGGCCACGTCGGCGGTCGGATCGGATAGCAGCGGGAAATTCAGCTCGTACTTGCCGCGGAACTTGTCGTGGCTTTCGAGCGAATCGGCGGAAACGCCGAGGACTACCGCGTGGGCCTTGGAGATATCCGATTCGTGATCGCGGAAGTTGCAGGCCTCGGCGGTGCAGCCGGGCGTGTCGTCCTTCGGATAGAAATAGAGGATCACGTCCTTGCCGCGATTCTCTTTCAGCGTCATGTCCTTGCCGCGCGTCGACGGCAGTTTGAAATCGGGAGCCATGTCGCCGACTTTCGGCTCGTAGAAGTCCTGCATGCACTAACTCCTCACTAGTTGGTCATTCCGCTGCCGAACAGCACCTTCTCTGCGACGAGGACGGCGTTCAGCGCGGAGCTGCGGCGGAGATTATCGCAGACGGCCCAGACCCAGAAGCCGCCGCGGATGGAGGCGTCGGCGCGCACTTCGGCGATGAGAACTTCGTCCTTCCCCGCCGCGTCGATCGTGCCGAAGGCCTGATCGCCCTCGGCGAATGCGATCGCGGCATTCGCGCCGAGGGCCGTCGTGATGCGACCGACGTCGAGCGGCTCTTTCGTTTTCAGGAACAGCGAAAACGTGTGGCCGTGAAAGATCGTCCCCTGCGTGATCAAGAGCGCGAGTTGCGAGTCGGGATCGGTGAGCGAGCGAATCTGAGCGGTGATGAACTCCTCGTTCCGCTCCGGCGCCGGATAGAGATTGAAGGCGAGCTGGCGATCGAAGACTTCCTGCGGAACAGTCTGGATATTGAGGACGCTGATCGTCTGCTTCGCCAGCTCCTCGACGCCGAGCTGTTCGAACGTGGATGCCGGCTGCACGACCGTCGCGGTGCACATCTCCACGCGGCTGAGCATCTCGATCTGATGCAGGATGAGCGCGATCGGAATCGCCACCGGATGCGGCGAGACGATGAGGCGATCATTTGAGGTGAGCTCCTCGAGATTCACGCCGGCCACGGCCAGTTTCCCATCCACGGTCGACGGCTGCGACAAATCGATGGCCACGAACCCGTCCTCGTCATAGCGTTCGATCCATTCGCGATTTCCCTCGGCGGGACCGCAGAAGAAAACGATGTCGCAATCTTCCAGCTCGTCGTCGGAAACGGGCAGGACGACCGCCGGTTCGTCGCCGATCTCCGTCAGCGCGCCGGCGGCTTGGCCCGTGCTGTCCATGAGTACGATCTTCGCGAACGGAAAGGCGCGTTCGCGCAGGATGGACTGGATTTCGGTGCCGACGAGAGTGAGCGGATTGACGATGCCGAGGCGGTAGCCGGCGGCGGATTTCGGATCGATCATGGCGGTGCGGGTTGTAGCACGTCGGCGGCTTTGCGCGACGGAAACGCGATCGACCAGAGGCGCACCAACGGACCCGAGGCTAGATACGAAATCGCGAAGACGACGCCGACCTGGCGCGGCCAGGCGAAGGCGATGGCGATGATGGCCGCGATCACCACGATGTACATCAGCGAACGGCCCTGATGGAAATGGAGGCCCTTCTGCGCACGCCAGCGAATCGGCGACACCATCGCGAAGGCCGTGCACGCCGTGAGCACGAGGATCACCAGCGCGAAGCGGCGATCGAGCACCGGCGCAGGCGCGTACCAGATCAGCGCCGCAATCGTCAGCGCACCGGCGGGACTGGGCAGTCCGACGAAGTAGCGGTAGTCGGTTTTTCCCGTCATGACATTGAAGCGCGCCAATCGCAGCGAAACGCTTACGAGAAACAGGAACGCGATACCGACGCCGAGTTTGCCGAGCGGATGCAGGCCCCACGCGTACACGAGCACGGCCGGCGCGGTGCCGAACGTGACCACGTCCGCGAGCGAGTCGTACTCCTTCCCAAACTCGCTGGTCGCTCCGAGCTGGCGAGCGATCATGCCGTCGAACGTATCGAAGACCGCCGCGATCAGCAGCGAAACGCATGCGATTTCGAAGAAGGAAATGGCCAGATCGGGGTGTCCCGCGGTCATCGCTTCGCGCGCACGAAGGCTGTTCACGATCGAACGGAAGCCGAAGAAAATATTCAGGATCGTGAAAAGCGTCGGCACGATGTAGACGCCGCGGCGGAGATTCTTGCGGACGTCCGGCCGCTGCATCACTTCACTCCAAGCTCGGCCACGATAGTCAGGCCGACCTTCACCTTGTCGCGCATCCCGACTTTGATCACCGCTTCGGCGGGAAAGAACATGTCCACGCGCGAGCCGAACTTGATCATGCCGACGCGTTCGCCGCGCACGACTTCATCCCCTTCTTTTTTGTCGAAGACGATGCGGCGCGCGAGCAGTCCGGCGATCTGTTTGAACGCCAGCTTCGCGCCATGCTTGTCTTCGACCACGATCAGATTCTGCTCGTTCTCCGTCGACGACTTTTCCGCGAACGCGGCGATCTTCTTCCCGGGGTTGTAGCGGTAGTGAATGATCTTCCCGGTGATCGGCGCGCGATTCACGTGCACGTCGAACACCGACATGAAGATGCTGACCTGCTTCGTCAGGCCGGGCCAGATGTCGCCGTCCCGAACGTCCTTGATCGCTACGACGGTGCCATCGGCGGGCGAGAGGACGTCGACATGATGTTCAGAGCCGGTGCGGCGCGGATCGCGAAAGAAGTTGATGAGGAAGAGCGCGAGCAATCCGAGGACGATCGCGGCGACGGTGTACTGAAGGAGTAACGCCAGAGCAGTCAGGATCAGAACCGGGATCAGGAACAGCCATCCCTCGGGCGCCCACGGCATTTTCCGCATCGGCGCGATGGTAGTGCAAAGCTGGAGCCGATGGGAACCCACGTCGCATTCCGGCCTCAAAAGGCTGCAAACGCGCCACTTAGCGTGGTCGAAAGCTGGCAGGCGGAGTGCTACAATTTCCGGCGAAGGTACTTCGAAGGAGGATAGAGGATGTCGAATCAAATCGCTGACATTCAACGGATTCTCAGCACCGAAGACAACGAGTTTCGCCAATGGCTGGACGAACACCACGCGTGCGAGTCGAGGCTTGGCGAGCTCTCAACCAAAAACGAGGTCTCCATCGATGAAGAGCTCGAAGAGAAAACGTTGAAGAAGCGAAAACTCCAGTTGAAGGACCAGATGGCCGCCCGAATCCGCTCGTACGAAACATCGAACGCGATGGCGTAGCGGAAACGAACGACACACCTGATCAGCGAGAGGCCGCGGGTGACCGCGGCCTTTTTGTTTGCCCATACAATCCGCGCGATGCAGCGTCGCCTTCTCATCGCCGCAACGTTTCTCCTCATCGCAGGCGCGCTGATCACGCCGATGCAGCGCGATCTCTTCGTCGGCGATGAAACAAAATACGGACAGGTCGTCCGCGAAATGCGCGCCACCGGCGCGTTTTTCCTGCCGACGCTCAACGGCACTCCGTTCACGCACAAGCCGCCCATCCACTTCTGGATGATCGATCTGCTCACCTTCCCGCTCGGCGTCTATTCGACGTGGGCCTTCGTCCTCCCGTCGCTGATCGCATTCGTGTTTCTGCTCTGGCTGATGTGGAAGATCGGCGGACCGCTGGCCGCGTTCATCTGTGGCTCGTCGCTGATGATCTGGACCTCGGCACAGTCGGCGCGTATGGACGTCAGCTTCACCGCATTCATCGTCCTCGCGCTTTGGCAACTGCAGCGCTTCTTCGATCGCGACGATTTCCGGGCACTGCTCTGGTCCGCCATCGCCCTCGGCATCGCAGTTCTCATCAAAGGTCCGATGGCGCCGGTCATCGCGATCGTTCTTTTCATCCTCGAATGGATTCGCCGCAAACGGATTCCCAGCGGCAACTATGCGCCGGCAATCGCGGCGATGATCGTCATCCCTCTACTCTGGCTCGTCCCCGCGATGCGCCTCGGCGGCAGCGCTTACACGCACGACATCATCGTCAAACAGACCGTCGGCCGCGCGGTCGCCTCGTGGGTTCACAACGCGCCGCCGTGGTTTTACGCGATCCATCTGCCAGCCTCGCTCTTCCCCTGGTTCTTTCTGGCCGCCGCCGCCGTCATCGCGCTCTGGCGCACACACCGCTTCCTCATCAACTGGATCCTGGCGGTGCTTATCCCCTACTCGCTGATGAGCAGCAAACTCGACGTCTACATGATGGCCATGATTCCGCCGGTGGCGCTGCTGATCGCGGAGTACGTGACGTCGGAGCGCGGCCGTGCGGCCCGCTGGTTGAACGCGATCTCGATCGCCATCATGGCCCTCATCGGAATCGGCGGACTGTTCGTCACTCCCCAAATGATCAAGAGTCCCGAAGGCGCACTCGTTCAACTGCCGGCGGTGAAGATCTTCTGCGTCATCACGCTGGCCGCCGCGATCATCGGATTCGTGATCGCGCTTCGTTCTTCGCCCGTCACTTCGACGATCGCCGCCGGAGTCGTTCCCATCATCGCCATGATCGTCATCGCCATCGCGCTGATGCCGATCATTAACGATCTATCGTCGACGCGCCCGCTCGTCACCGCGCTCGAAAAACAGCACGTTCCGCCGGAACAGATCGCGCTCTACGCATCGCCCTATCTCTGGACGCGCGACATGCCGATCGCATACGAACATGTCACCTACGCGACGCCCTACACGCTGGCGCAACTGACGCCGACGGTGATCGTGACCGCGCGCGCGCATGCGGGCGAGATCGCTCCACAGTTGTACGGCTACCAGATGGTCGATCCCGTCCGCATGATCGGAAAGTGGTTCTATGTCTATCGACGCTAAGCGCCGCCTCGCCGCCGCGGCGTTCGTCGTCCTGCTCGCGCTTTCCGTCTTCTGGCCCGCGCCGGCCATCGAAGTCAACCAGCTCTGCTGCCACGCTCACCTCGCCGTCGACAATCTCTCCTTCCTCGGGCGTGAAGCTCCGGCCTGGGACATCGCCTTCTGGTGCATCGCGGGGTTGTTCCTGCTGGCTCTTCTCCATCCGAGCAATGCGTACAGACTCTCCGACTTCCGCGAGATCTGGGCGCTCGTGCGCGCGACGCGAATCCGCCTTCGCAAAATGGACGCGCTGACCGTCGTAGCATCCGCCATCCTCGTTGCCGTCATCTGGAGTTTCGCCGACGCGCCGATCACCGCGTGGGCCGAATGCATTCAGACGTCGAATGTCGAGGACACGATCCGCATCGCCAACCGCTTCGGCGGCGGCATGAATCCGGCCATGGTGGTCGTCTTTTTCCTGGTCGCCGGCGTCGTTTACCGCACCCGCAGGTGGATCGCCTACGGCGTGGCGATGGCCCTCGCCGGCGCCGCCGCCGGCGTCTCCGTCCAGATCGTCAAATACACCGCCGGCCGAACGCGCCCCGAGCTGTGGCTCGGCCCCTTCCACCACGCCCGCGCCGCCGCCACGTCCTTCCCCAGCGGCCACACTGTCGGCGCCTTCGCACTCGCGGGAGTGCTCATGCTCGCGTCGCCCTCGCGCACAATGCGGATAGTCGCCCTCCTCCTCGCGCTGTCAGTCGCTGTCTCAAGAGTGCTGGCCTTTCGCCATTGGACCAGCGACGTCCTCGCCTCCGCCGCAATCGGGATGATCCTAGCGGCAATCGCGGTCAGGGTAATATTTCCATCCGCAGATTACGCAGATGGACACAGATAAAAGAGACCCTGAGACTTACGCCGTGATTGGGGCGGCCATGGCCGTGCACACGGAGTTGGGCTGCGGATTTTTAGAACCCGTTTATCAGGAAGCGCTCCAGCGAGAATTTGAAGTGCGTGGCGTTCCTCACGCGCGAGAGGTTGGCTTGCCGGTGTTCTATCGCGGAGCTCAACTCAATACGACGTATCGCGTCGACTTCCTCTGCTTCGGATCGCTCATCGTCGAGCTGAAAGCACTTCAGCGTCTGTCCGGCACTGAGGAAGCACAAGTCATCAACTACCTCAAAGCATCCGGTGTGCAGAAAGCGATGCTTCTCAACTTCGGAGCACCGCGCCTCGAGTACAAACGCCTCGTCCTCAATCTGAGTCCATCTGCGTCATCTGCGGATGAAACTAAGCTTCGACTTCGGCAAAGTTAACCGATACCAATCGCGAGCAACCGGCTTCCTCCATCGTCACGCCGTAGAGGATGTCTGCGGCTTCCATCGTGCGGCGCGAATGCGTGATCACGATGAACTGCGTGTCGCGGGACATGTCGCGGACCAGGCGAACGAAGCGCTCGTTGTTGATCTCGTCGAGTGGGGCATCGACCTCGTCGAGGATGCAGAACGGCGACGGCTTGTAGCGGAAGATCGCGAAGAGCAGAGCCAGCGCGGTCAGCGCGCGTTCGCCGCCTGAGAGCAGCGCGATCGACTGATTCTTCTTGCCGGGCGGCTGCGCCACGAGCTCGATGCCGCTTTCGAGGACGTCTTCCTCATCGAGCAGTTGCATGCGCGCCGTACCGCCGCCGAAGAGCGACGTGAAGATTTCCGTGAAGTACTCGTTGATCGCGTTGAACGCGTCGCGGAACAGCTCGCGCGACGTCAGGTTGATCTTGCGGATCGTGCCGCGCAGCGACTCGATCGCCTGCACCAGATCGTCGCGCTGCGTGCGGAGGAACGACTCACGCTGTTCGAGCTCCGTATGCTCATCGATCGCAAGCACGTTGACCGGTCCAATCTTCTCGATCCCATCCGACAACTTCGCGACCTCGGCTTCCAGCGCCGCGCGTCCTTCATCGTCCGACGGCGGCTCGACGTCCGCCAGCGCGTCGATGCCGGCGTGCAGATCGAGCGCGATCTGCTCGCGCAGCAGGTCGAATGCAGACTTCGCACGATCGCGGCGCCGTTCCGACTCGAACAGCGAATCCTTCGCTGTGTTCCACAGCTCGCGCGACGCCAACGCGCGCGCTTCCAGCTCTTCCACGCGAACCTGCAGATCGGCCACCTCGGCTTCGAGACCGATGCGAACCTCGCTCAGTTCGTGCAATTTCTTCAACGACTCGTCGAGCTGTCCGCGCGAACGCTCCACGGCAGCTTCGGTCTCCTCGCGCTTGCGCGCCAGCGACTCGATCTCCTGCTGGAGTTGCGTCGCGCGCGATCCGAGGGAGATCACGATGCGCGAAAGGTTTTCGTGCTCGCGCTGGATCGCGTTCACGTTGCCCGCTGACGCTTCCACGTCCACGCGCGCCTTCGACGCCGCCTCGGTCACCGCCTCGAACGTCTCGCGGAGATTGGTCAGCTGCTCTTCATGCTGGCGGATCTGCTCCTGGCATTCGCTTTCCTGCGCTTCGAGTTGCTGCAGATCGACGATGGCCGCGTTCTTCCGCGCGATGAGCTGTTCCTTTTCTTCCGCGTAAAGAGTCTGCTCTTCCGACGCCACCGCGAGGTCGCGCTCGAAACGATCGAGCTCCTGATTCGCGCGCTCGCGATTGCTGCGCCGTTCGCGCAACTCCTGCTCCGCAGAGCGCGCGCGCTCCTCGGCCAGGATGCGCGCGTCGTCCGCGGCGCGAAGATCTTCTTCGATCGTCTGCAACTCCGCCGCGATGCCGCTGGCGCGCGTCTCCTCGGTGCCGAGGAGCGCTTCGAGATCGGAGAGCTGCCGCTTGAGCGAGAAGACGCCGGGCGTTGCGTTCTCCGACTTGCCGCCGATGACGAGCGGACCGCGAACGATGTCGCCTTCGAGCGTGACGAACGTCGCACTCGGCCGCTCCTTCGATCGATCGAGCGCCTCGCCGAGCGTGCCCACGATGTACGCCTCGGGCATCGCGCGACGAACTGCATCAGCGACCGGACCTTCGCCGACGACCGCATACTTTGCGTCCCCGCGCCGTCCGCCTTCGCCGTTCGATTCGTAATCGAGCGTGATGAACGCCCCACGTCCTGCGCCGCGCTGGCGCAGACGGGCGATCGCATCGGTCGCTACGCGCGCGTTGTCGACGACAACCGCCTTCGACACATCGCGCAGCAGCGTATCGAGCGCGGCTTCGAATCCTTCCGTCGCGCGCACGGCCTCGGCGGCCGGCGTCGCGTTCGGGATCAATTCGAGAATCGCGCGGCGGACGTCTTCTTCCTGCGATTCGAGCGAAATGAGCAGCGTCCGCAGCGAATCGATCTTGTACGTCATCTGCGACACGCGATCGCGCGCGCCGGCCATCGTCTCGCGCAGGTCGTTGCGGCGCGTGGTCAGCTCGTCGTTCAGCGCGACCGCTTCGCGCGCGAGCTGCCGCGTCGTTTCGAGCAACTCCTCGGCTTCGTTGACGCGCTGATCCCATTCCGCGCTCAGCGAACGCGCGCCGTCGCGGCTTTCGGTGGCCTTGCGCGCCGACTCGCTCAACTTGCCGAGGTAGAACTCGCACTTTTCGACGGCGACTTCGATCTGATGCACCTGATTGCGCGCCTCGGAAATTCGCGCGATCGTGCGCATCAGCGTCTCGCGCGCATCGGCCAGCGCCTTCTCGTGACGGCGCACTTCATCCGCCCGTTCCTGCCGGTCGCGCTCCGCCTGCTCGGCGATTTCGCGCAACCGATTGCGCTCACCGCGCGCCACTTCCAGCGCCTGCGCGCGCTCGTCGAGGAGCGCCTGCTGCTCGGCTCCTTCGCTCTCCAACTGCGCGATCTGCGTCTGCGCGTTGCCGCTGCGCTGCACGAGATCGCCGAGGTTCGTTTCCGATTGCTGCATGAACGAGCGGAGGCGTTCGACGTCGCCGGACAGCGACGCAACTTCCTCTCGCACATGCGACGCACGCGACGACTTGCCGCTCAGCGCCGTGCGATTCTCGGCGAGCTCCGCTTCGTCCGTCGCGAGTTGCGCCGCCAACTCCGATTCGCTCGCCTGCGATGCAGCAACGCCTTCATCCGCGGCTGACTGCTCCGCCTGCGCGAGCACGATGCGCCCTTTGTACAGCGCGCGCTTCGCGGTCGAGAGTTGCTCGCTCAGCTCCTTGTGCCGCCGCGCCTTGCCCGCCTGCCGCTTCAGCGAATTCAGATTGCGCGTGACCTCGGCCAGCGTGTCGTCGATGCGCAGCAGGTTCTGCTGCGTCTCTTCCAGCTTCATCTCCGCCGCGCGGCGCTTTGTCTTGTACTTGGTGATGCCCGCCGCTTCCTCGATCAGGCGGCGGCGATCCTGCGGCTTGTTGGAGAGGATCAGATCGATCTTCCCCTGCTCCATCACCGAGTAATTGCGGATGCCGAGGCCCGTGTCCATCAGGATGTCGGAGATGTCCTTGAGGCGGACGCGTTTGCCGTTCAGCCGGAACTCCGACTCGCCGGTACGGAAGACGCGGCGGTTGATGACGATGCGTCCGTCGTCCGACATCGGATGATTGCTGTCGCCGTTCGACGTCGCGAGCGTGAGCGTCACTTCTCCCATCGACAACGGCCGCCGCCGCGCCGAGCCCTGGAAGATAACGTCGTCCATCGTCTCGCCGCGGATGTGCGAGGCGCGGTTCTCGCCGAGGACCCAGATGATGGCGTCGCAGATGTTGGACTTGCCGCAGCCGTTCGGGCCGACGACAGCCGTCATCGGCGCGGGAAAGGCAAGCTGCGCCGGATCGTAGAACGATTTGAAGCCGTGGATTTCAAGCTTGTCGAGACGGAACATTAATGAAGAACACCCTGACTGATCTGATTTGGACGCGCCGGATGGTACTGCAATCGCGCGCCGCGCCGTGATGCGAATTCGCCGCGTGTAAACCGCTCATTGCAAAGGGAAATTCGCCGTTGACAGCGGAGCGGCGCAACCGTTCCTGTGCACGTAGAATGCGTCGCGATGCAGATCGACGATTTCCTCCGCCGCGAGATCGCCCTCGGCAGTTTCCCCAGCGCCGTCTACGCGATCGGTTCGTCGCGCGACATCGAGCACGAGAACGCCCTCGGCAACGCGGTCGCCGTCCCGCTGCGCATCCCCGCGACGCTCGACACGCTCTACGATTGCGCCTCGATCACCAAACCGCTGATCACCACGACGCTCGCGCTGCAGCTCCTCGACGTCGACGCGATTCGCCCGCTGCTAACTCACACCTCCGGTCTCCGCGCCTGGATGCCGCTTTACACCTATCCCGATTACTTGACCGCGATCCGCGAACATGGTCCCGAGTACGAGCCAGGCACGCGCGTGGTCTACTCCGATCTCAACTTCATCCTGCTCTGGTCGATGCTGCCCGATTACGCGTCCCTCGCTCGCCAACGAATCTTCGCTCCCCTCGGCATCGAAACCGACGCGATGTTCCATCCGCCGCTGACACTCCGCCCACGCATCGCCGCAACCGAATGGGGCCAGCGCTTCGAAGCGAAACTCGCCGGCATCCCCTCCATCGCCGCAAACCGCGACGGCCTGATGTGGGCCGAAACGAACGACGGCAACTCCCACCACGCCGACGGCACCGCCGGCAACGCCGGCCTCTTCGCCACCGCGCGCGGAGTTTTCCGTCTCGCGCAGTCGTGGGCCAACGCGGAACTGCTTCCGCGTTCGGTGGTCTCCGAAGCCACGCGCAATCAGACCGATGGCTTAAACGAATCGCGCGGCCTCGGCTGGCAGATTGCGCCAACCGGCATGTACGGTCACACCGGCTTCACGGGCACATCCGTCTGGGTCGATCCCGAACGCGATCGGATCATGGTGCTGCTCACCAACCGCGTCCACCCGTGCGCTGCGCCGATAGCGATGCAGAGGATACGGGCAGAGTTCCACCGGCTGGGTTGAGAGTAAGGTTTTTTGGTCATGCTGCTCGGCATACCGGAACCCCTCGTCAAAGAAGCGCGCGCCCTCCCTAGTGCTGACTCCGAAACCGACGCCGTCGTCCTTTCGCTGCAGGACGTAGTTCGCCACAAGCGTATTGACGAGCTCAAGGCAATGATGGGGCACGTCAACCTGGAAATCTATCTGCCGAAGTCGCGCCGCCGCAGTAGCTAGTGGGCAAGGATCCTTGGAAGCTCGTGAACGAAAAAGTCATCGCCGCCGAGACCGGCTGATGTGCGAAACCGACGGCGCTCATCAAGAAGATTCGCGTAGCCACCGTATAAACTGTCCAAATTCGCGACGAGATGAACTGGATGCCCGAGAACTAGCAGACTCATGACCTTGTCCAAGTAGTCGCCGTCCCCCGTTGCAAGAATGAATGTGCCGACTCGATCGCGAATAGTCTCCTCAGTGATCCGTTCCAGTAGCGCGAAGTCGGATTGACCCCGTCTGGCGGGCAACGCCAGGGAGAATCCCAAATGTTTCAATTCGCCAGCTATGGTTGCTCCTCCAGTCGTGGTTGGCTCGAGAGCGGCCCAAGCACACGTAATTTTTCCGGTGGCTTCCGCAAAGGATAGCAAGGCACGCCCGACAGTGCCGACGCCTATACCTTGTGCAGCATGGAGCAGGTACGGGATATCCATGAAAAGGCCGACTGTTGGTTCAGCGGGCGCGTAGTTGAGACCTCCATGCAGTTTTTGGATAACTAATTCGACGATTTGGGCGCTACTAAAGTCTGAGGACTTGATGTACCCGACAGTAGGAAGCATACCGGGGATCTCCGTGTCATCAAGACGTACCGGAAGGAGATAGTCGTTCTTTTCAATCATCGCGCGGGCCTGTGCGGACTTTCGCTCGTGCGACGTCCAAACCTTCGAGGCATACGACTCTGACAGAAACATCATGCAATAACGAGCTCTTTTCCTGTAAACCTCGTCGAGATGAACATATAGCTCCTTACCCCACAGATTTGCTTGTTCGTAGCGATCGTAGAACACGGTTACATTCCTGCTTCGTAGCTGCGAAGCTATCTCCTCGACATAGCGACGATCTTCTCCCGCGAATGACAGCGCGACGTCATAATCGAAAGCCAGTGAGGCTGTTGGATTCGACACAGATTTCTCTGAGCTCCCCAATCCGACTTGTATGCCATTCAGCCCTTCAAGCACACCGTAGTCCTCAGCGTCTTGGATGGCAGCACTCAGGACAGCCTTGGAGTCAGAAAGACCACGCAAGAACTGCTCAACCCGCTGTTGTGGTGTTGTGTGGCGAGTAACCAACCGCAGAGACCAAGAAATGCTCTCAAACTTGCTCAGATAAACGGACTTTTCATCAAACAAGTGGCGGAGCGCAGATTCGGCCGTAAGCCTCCACGTCATTAGCTTGTCCGTCCCATTCCACGAATAGTCGATGGAATCGGCCGTGACGCCAAGCTCCTTCAGTCGTTGTAATGCCTTAAGCCTGATACTTTCCATTGGTGTCATCTTCCGAGGGCTATCTAACTCGTGTGGATCTTGCGCTCTTCCGCCCAGAGCCATCCGACGATCGCTTCCTTCATGTTTTGGACTGCTTCCTTTTCGTCGCGGCCTTGCGAAAAGCAACCGGGGAGCGTCGGGCACTCGACGACATACCAGCCCTCGGATTGTTCCATCGTTACGTGGAAGATCATCGTGCCGTTATACGCCATTCTGTAGTCCACGGGGACCGTTCACGCGGAGACGCGGAGGACGAGAGGTTTCCCCCGCGTCCCCCGCATGAAAAAGGTCTTAGCTCCACACGCTGCCCGGCGCCCACGCCGCCGCCTTCGCGCGGAGCGCGGTCGACCGTGCGATATCGCCTGCGGCATTGCTGAGAGAAGCGAACATCACCAGCGTCTCCGCCAACAGCGGATCGGGATCGGTGTAGTCGTCGCGGAAGCGAGTTTCGAGGAGCTCGAGGTTGTCGGCGTAGATGCGTAAGGCATCCTCGCGGTCGCCGCGTTTGAGGAGGATGTAGGCGAGGCCGAGGGCCTGGAACTCCTGGATCTGCGGGTGAAGGGCGATCGTCTCCTCCATCAGGCGTTTGGCTTCGTCGAGATCGCGATTGAGATGCGCAAGGGAGAGGGCGATGCCTTCCTGCGCGGCAGGGTCGGACGAAGGGCGATAGGACGCGATCGCCTCCTCGAATCGGCCGAGGAGTTTGAGAGCCTCAGCGCGATGGAGGGGATCGTTTGCGGCGGCGGCGACGGCTTCCTCGTAGCGGTGCTGCTGGATCAGTTGCTGCGCGCTCGTGACCGGCTTCTGCGCGAGCATCAACGCGGCGAGCCAGCCGATCAGGATCACGGCGAGGACGATGATGGCTAATTGCAGCATCGTGCGAGTATTCAACAAAAAGGCCGCCGAGGTCGGCGGCCTTTGAGTTACGCCGCTTTCTTCGCGGCGGGCTCGTTGAAGAGCTGAAGCGCCTTCTGGAGGATCAGATCGTCTTTCGGTTTCGTCACGGAGGCGTGCGTGCCCTTCGTTTCTGGGTCGCGGAGCGCAAGTGACGTCAGGTCGACGATCACGTCCGGACGGATGCCGCCGGCCTTGATCGCCTTCATGTCCGGCGTCGTGTAGTGACCGACGGTCATATAAACGCCGCCGCCGCTCGGGAGCGGGATGAAGCGCTGCACGATCGACTTGCCGTACGTCGTCACGCCCACCACCTTGCCGCGCTGATTGCCGTGGATGGCCGCGGCGAAGATTTCCGCGCCCGACGCCGTCGATCCATCCGTGAGGACTTCCAGATCGCCGTCGTAGGCGGTGTTGCGGTCAGCTTGCCACTTCTTCGCATCGACCTTGCGGCCTTCGATGGACGTGATCATGCCGCTGGTCAGCAGCTCGTCGGCCGAGGTGATCGCCTCGTCGACGTCGCCGCCGGCGTTGCCGCGGAGATCGATGATCAGCTTGCGATTGCCGCTCTTGCGGATGTTCTCGAGCGACGTCGCCAGTTGCGCCGCCGTCCCCTTTTCAAAGTACGGGATCTTCACGTACGACACGCCGCCATACTGCTCGGTGGTGATAGCAAGCGGATGAAACGACGCCTGCTGCAGCGTGAACTCGTCGCGCTTGGTCTGTCCGCCGCGAAGAACCTGCAGGCGCACCGGCTTCGTCGCGCGGAGGAGATTGCGGACCTGCCACACGGCCATCTTCTGGGTCGGCTGGCCGTCGATCTTTTCGATGAAGTCGCCGCGCTCGATGCCCGACTTCGCGGCCGGCGATCCCGGAACGGCGGCGATCACGAACGCGTATCCGAATCGTTTCGTGACGATGAGGCCGACGCCGTTGTCTTCAACGTCGCTGAAGTTCTTGTACGCCGCCATCTGCGCCGGCGGCACGTAGTAGCTGAACTCGTCGATGGCGTCGGTAACGCCGGAGAACGCGCCGTCCAAGAGCTGCTCGGGCGGTACCTGCTCGACGTAGTTGTGACTCACGAGGTCATACACCTCGGTGAAGATGCTGAGGTAGCGGTAGACGTTGTTCTTCTGCGTGGCCTGGCCGAAAAGGGCGCCGCCGAGGAGCGAGAGGAGAAGGGCAACGGAAACGGAGAGGAAAGCGATTTTCTTTTTGCTCATGTCGTCGTGCTCGTTACCGCAGCCATTTCTGCGGATCTTCAGGCTTGTTGTCCTGCCGGATCTCGAAGTAGAGGTAGCCGGAATGCGCATCCTCCGACTCGCCGACACCTGCAAGCGCCTGTCCAGCGTTGATGCGGTCGCCAACCGCGACGGCGGGCGATTTGAGGTTGCCGTAAAGGGAGAAAACGCGATTGCCGTGATCGAGAATCACCAGATTGCCGTACCCCTTGAACCACTGTGAAAATAGAACTGTTCCCGCGAAAACCGACCGCACCTCGGCGCCCGGCGCAGCGGCGATTTTGAGGCCGTTGCTGAAGGTGACGGTCGAAAACTTTGCGTTACGCTGCTTTCCGAAGTGCTCGATGATTTTTCCCTGGACCGGCCACGCCAGCGCGCCCTGCACGCTGCGGATATCCGTCGCCGCTGCGGCCGCTCCATTCTGACGTGACAGCACGTCGAGAAGATGCTCGAGCCGTTTCGCCTTTTCTTCGAGCTCGGCCAGCTTCTGCTCGGAGGCATTGCCCTGATTGCGAAGCGACAGCAGCGTCCGCTCTTTGTCCGCGCGCGCCGCGGCCACAGCGCGCTGACGCTGCTCGACGATGCGCCGCGCGGCGGCGACTTTGCGTTCCCGATCGGCCAGCTCGGTCGTCCGCGCGCGCAGTTGTTCACGCTCGGATTGAAATCGCGTGACGGCGCGGGCGTCGCGTGAAACGAGGAAGCTGAGCATCGACATCGCCTGAACCGGGTCGCGGCGATCGTCGATCGACAGCAGCAGGCGCACGTAACTCAGCCCGCCGAGTCGATAGAGCGCGGCCAGCCGCTTGCGCAGGAAGTCTTTCTCGCGCGCGATCCGTGGAGCGATGGCGGCGATCTGCGATTCCGTTTCGCGACGCTGCTCTTCGACCTGCGACTGCAGGTTGACCGCGAGCTGCAGTTCATTCGTGCGGATTCCGAGCTCGAGGTCGGCTTCTTCGAGATCGTGCTCGGCGCTGCGCGTCTGCGTGCGGAGATCGTCGAGTCGCGTGCGAAGCCGGGCGATGTCGGCGCGGATGCGGGCCAGATCGGCGTTGCGCGCGGTCTGCGCATGCGCCGCGGCGATGCTGACGACCAGCACAAGCGTCGCAGCGATCGCTCTATGCGTCCGGCGAGAAGTCGCGCAATGCATGCCTGGCCGCCTGCTGCTGCGCCTCTTTTTTCGACGATCCTTCGCCGCGCGCCACAAGGCTGCCGACCTTCACTTCGACGATGAACCGCTTGTCGTGATCCGGCCCCACCTCACCGACGACGCTGTACTCCGGCAGCGGAAATCCACTCCCCTGCGCGAGCTCCTGAAGCGCGGTCTTGTAATCCTGGAAAAGCAGATCCTGCGAATCGATCGCCTCGAGGTCGGGCATGAAGCAGCGCTCGATCAGACTGCGCGCGGCGTCGATGCCGCCATCGAGGAAGACCGCGGCGAGCATGGCTTCGAAAAGATTGGCGAGCAGCGAATCTTTCTTCCGTCCGCCCGACTTTTCTTCGCCGACGCCGAGGAAGAGAACGTCGCCCATGCCGTACGAACGCGCCTTCGCGGCCAGGCTCGTCGAGCTGACCAGGAACGCTTTCATCTTCGAAAGCGCGCCTTCATCGAGATCGGGGAAACGGCGAAAGAGCATGTCGCCGATGACGAATCCGAGGACGGAGTCGCCGAGAAATTCGAAGGTCTCGTTGTCGCGCAACGAATCGTTCTTCGCCTCATGCGAGTACGACTTGTGAGTCAGCGCGCGCTTGAGAAGGTCCCGGCTCTGAAAGCTGTAGCCGATGCGGGATTCAAACTCGGAAAGGTCGGCGTGCAATCGCGCGTAGTTTAAAGGAAACGCTTCATTGCAGGGCCTGCAATGCCTGCCGCGCGGTCACGATGTCGGCGGCGTAGCGATCCTTCGGCGCGCTGGCCACGAATCGCGAGAGCGCGGACTTCGCCTCATTCACATGCCCGGCGCGGCCTTCGACCAAGCCCGCGTTGAAGAGCGCGTCGTACTGGCGCGGATCGATGGCGACGGCGCGATTCCACGACTCGACCGCGTGCGCGTAGTCGTTCTGCCGCGCGTAGACCACGCCGAGGGTGTTGAGCGCCAGCGGGAGGCGCGGGTTGAGCGCGAGCGCGCGATTGAGATACGACTGCGCGGACGCAACATCGTCGCGCCGCAGCGCCACGATGCCGAGGTTCTGCAACGCCGGCGCGTTGTTCGGATCGAGCTGCAGCACGCGATTGAATTGCTGCGTGGCGTCGTCAACTTTCCCTTCGTCCGCCAGCGCGATGCCGTAGGCGTTGAGCGCATCCGGATCGCTCCCCGACGCCAGCGGCGCCAGAATCTGCACCGCCTCGGCGGTCTTGCCGCTTTCGGTGAGCAGCAGCCCGAGTTGCACGCGCAGGCTGGCGTCCTGGCCGTGTCCGATGGCCGCGCGCAGGTTCTCGATCGCGCCGGGAACGTTCTCGGTCTGCTGCAGCACGAACGCGAGCAACTCTCGCCCCGCCGCCATATCAGGACGCGCGGCCACGACTTCTTTCGCCAGCTTCAGCGCGCGCGGAACGTCGTGGGTCTCGTACGCGTCGATGACGTCATGCATCTTGTTGTCGAGTGCGACGAGATTTTTCGGATCGTCCGCGGCGGTGTACGTCGATTTTCCCGTGTCGTTGCCGGTGACATAGCCGAGGCTTCGCAACTTCGCCATCTCCTCGGCCGAAACATTGCGGCCGGCGGTGACGGTCGCATGCATCCCCGCCAGCAGTTGCCGCTCTTCGTCAGCATCGCGCCGCCGCTCAGCACGAAGGTTGGTCAGCTCTTTCGGGTCGCGCGGCAGGTCATACAACTCGGCAATGGGAAGTTCGATGTACTTCTCGCCGCGATGGATGACGCCCGTCAGCGGCGCCCATCCGCGATTCAGCGATGCGGAGAGTGACTCGAAATAGGAATCGTGCGGCTCGATTTTGCCGAGCAGCGACGCGCCGGGAAGGACCCGCGGCTTCGCGATCGACAGCGCATCGAGCACGGTCGGCACGATGTCGACGTGGCGCACGTACGCCGGCTCGACGTGATGCTTCGCTCCGGGCGCGCGAACGATCAGCGGAATCTTGAGCGTGGCCTCGTAAGCGAACAGACCGTGCGTCAGCTCACCATGATCGCCGCGCCCTTCGCCGTGATCCGCGGTGATGATGACGAGTGCATTCGGATCGCTATCGATGATCGGCGCGAGCTGCGCATCGAGGGCGTGATCCACCGCCGCAACTTCGCCGAGGTACGGATCCGACGCGTAGGCCGATGCGAACGGCTCGGGCGGACGATACGGCGCATGCGCGTCGTAGAGATGCACCCAGAGAAAACGCGGCTTACCCGAATTCGCACTCCACCACCGCGCCGCCGCTTCGAGCACAGCGCCGGCCGGCCGCTCCTGATTGGCAAAATCGAGCGACGCCGCGCCCTTGCCGTAGTTGTCGTCGTAGACGTCGAATCCGGCATTGAGTCCGTACCGCGCGTCGAGCGGATAGGCGCCGATGAACGCGCCCGTGGCGTAGCCGGCGCGATGCAGCATCGTGCTGAGGGTCTCATTCTTCGCATCGAGCTTGAATCCGGCGTTGTCATGCACGCCATGCTGATACGGATACAAACCAGTCAATATGTTGACGTGCGACGGCAGCGTGACGACGTTGTGCGCATGCGCGTTCGTGAACACGACGCCCTGCGATGCAAGGCGATCGAGAAACGGCGTCTTCACGCGCGTGTTGCCGGAGTACCCCACGGCGTCGGCGCGAAGCGTATCGATGGTGACGAGGATGACGTCGGGCTTGCCATGAAGCGCCATTGGCGGCGAAGAGGACTCGCGATGACAGGCGAGGATGGCCAGTGTGGCAATGGCAAATGTAAGACGGCGCATTGATCCGAGGAAGGATACCTTCCTCTCATCCCCATTTCGTGCGAAGCACTTTGGAGTGCGGTGGCAAGGCCACCGCTTTGGGAGGGCGGAGGAATCGTGACGGCCCGCAGCGTCTGATGCTCGCATGTCGCGCGACGCCAACCTCCCCCTCCCTCCCAAAGCGGTGGCTCGGTCGCCACCGCACTCCAAAGCTTCGCGAAATGTGCCGAGCGTCGCGCAAGCATCACCCGCCATGGTCCGCTCCGGAATTCGTCCTCGGCGCGCGCCCGTTCACGGCGGCGTGATGCGCATCGGTCGCAGCCTCGCAATCCTCGCAGCGGTCTTCGTTCTGAGCGCGGCGTCCGACCTACCACCGGTTCGCGTTGTTTTTCCGCGAGTGCCGCCCGTTCCGACTGACGGGTGGCCACAACCCGAAGTCGCGGAGCCGTTCGCTCGCGAGCTGATCGAGGATTTGGCACCTGCCGCCTTCGACGCTGCTGTCTACTCGAATCCCGAGCTCGTTCCCGCCGTCCTTCGCAACCTCGGCACCGCGCTGCTCTCGCACGATGCGCAACTGCAGACGGCCGTGAAACGCTACGCGACGGCAGTCGTTCGCGAGCACGCGGCACGCATCCCGCGCGATTTTTCCGACGACGATCTGCACAAGCTCGTCGCCTTCCAGGTTCTCGATCCGTTGCGTTACGGCGAGGACGAGGAGTTCCGGCGCGCCATCGATACGATCCTTCCCGCGTCGCTCAGCCCGACATTGCCGGAGAAACTTCGCCGGGCGGACATCAATGAACTGAACCGCGTCGCGCCGATCAACTTCGACACGGCGGAGGCCCTTGCCGTTTCGGCGGGACTGGTGCGGCCGAGCAGCAGCCGCTTCGTTGCGCTTAGCAACGCGACGATCGACGCCGCCGGTAACGAGCCGATCGAGGCGTCGATCTACTCGATCAATTCGCGCTTCGTGAAGGCCGAGGAAGCGAAACGGTTTCTGACCGCGGTCCGCGCAGCGGCTCCGCAGCGCGGGATCGTCGTCATCGGCGATGAGGCGATCGAAAGTGCGTTGCGAAAGGATCTCGCGGCGCTGCACATCGACTTCATCGACAATCTCAATCGTCCGCTGACACCGTGGCCGCGCGATCCGTTCTCCATCGCGCGCGCTTCGGACGGCTCGCTCGTGTTCATCAATCGCCCGAACCAGCAGCGCAACCGCGAGGAGGATGCGAGTATGGTTCGCGTGCTCTTCAACGGTCTCTCGAAGCCGCTCGACGACCTCTGGAAGCCGCGCTGGACCACCGGCGCCACGTCGTTTCACAACGGCCAGATCCTGCTGACGCCGAAGGCGGTATGGATCTCAATTCACTCCGTCGAGTTCCGTGCGCTCGAGATCATTGGCATCGATCACGTTCCGGTGGAACGCTTCGGATCGCCCGAAGGCGTCGCTCCATACATCGCGGCTGTGCAGCGCGCCGCGAACGAATTGTCGAAGCTGTACAACCGTCCGGTGCGCTTCGTCCACGAGCTGCCGCACACACCGCAGCAGATCGAGGCACTCGGCGGCGGCGCAGGCTTCGATCTCGATTCGATCGTGACGCTGCTGCCGCACGCGGACGGTTCCATCGATGCGCTGGTCGGCGACGTCTCGCTCGGTGCGAAGCTCGCGGCCTCCGCAAATCAATGGCAGAAATTGAAGAACACGTACTCACTAGCCGCGAATGCGCGCGATGCCGTGCTCTCCTTTCAGAGCGACCCGGCATCGATCGGACTGCAGCGTTTTCTCGATCGATGCGCCAACGATCTCGCGGCGCAAGGCATGAAGGTCCGCCGGCTGCCGTTGCTCATGGTGCCGACGTCGCTGCTCGCCGATGAGGATCGGCCGGAAACTCTGTACTTTCTGGTCAGTTGGAACAACGTTGTCCTCGAACGCAATCGCGCCGAGGGATTCGCATCGGGTCTACGGGCTGTGGATTCCGCGGCGCGTTCAACATTCAAATCCGCCGGCTACGAATTGACGCTTTTCCCTCCGCTCGCGAGAAGCGTCGTGCTGAATGGCGGGTACCGATGCGCGTCAAACGAAGTGCGCGCTGCGCCGAGCGGAGGCCGAGGTAGACTTTCTTCGCCATGAACGACGACGAAAAGCGCTTCCTGGAGCAGATCCAGAAACAGAACGAAGACGCGCACGCGGAGACGCGACGGCAGTTCCAGGCTACTGCCGACAATTTTGCGATGGAGCACGCGGAGACGCGGCGGCATTTTGCCGAATTCGCACAAGCGATCGAGCAACGATTCGACGCAACCTCGCGGGTCATGCGCCGCCACTTCGACATCGTTTCTGAAGCTATGCGCGGAGAGATCCAGCTTCTGGCGGAGAGCCTTGCTCACGTTGATCACAAGGTCGACGCCAATAGCGAGAAGATCGATCGTCTGGCCGCTGACAACGAAGTGTTCAAGGCGGCGTTCGCCAATACTGATCGCCGTCTGCGCGTGGTCGAAGACATCGTCCTTCCGCAAAAACCTTCCTAGGCCAATCAGCCGCGATAAAGCGCCTGCAACTGCTTGTCGGTTGGATAGCGGGTCAATCCTCGCGAGGCCCAGAACTTCGCGCCCTTCGCATCTCCGATCGTCTTTAATGTCTCGGCAATGGCGACATACGACGGCGGCGTGGGTGCGGCTTTTTCGAGGGCGAAAATCAACTGCGTCGCCGCCGCGGTGCGGCCTTCGACCGCATAGAGCAGGATCAGGTTTTTGTACGGCTGCGGATCCGTCGGAAAGTTTTTGATCTCGGTCAGGAACGCGGCCTCGGCTTCGTCGGAGCGGCCGAGGCGGGCCAGGCAATCGCCGCGGAAAAAGTTGAGGCGCGGGAGCGCGGGCTGATTCTTCGCCTGACGCAACGCTGCTGACTGATCGAAATCGCTCAACGCTTCCTCGATTTTTCCCTCCTCGAGCGCGATCTGTCCGAGGAGCATCAGGTGGCCGGGGCGGTTCTTGTCGTTGTCGAATGCGGCGTTCGCTTCCTCGCGCGCTTTCGCGAAATCCTTGCGGCGCAGTGCAACGCGGGCCAGCACTTCGTGCGCATCGTGCGGCGTCTGTTTCAACACCAGCTTCGCGTGCGCCTCAGCGTCATCGAGGCGGCCGAGCTCCAGCGACAGATTCGCGACCGTCACCGCGAGCGAAGCCGTATTCGGCGATACGCGCAGACCTTGTTTCGCGGCATCGATCGCCTCTTCGCGCCGATTCAGTTTCGATAACGCGCGCGACTGCAGCGCCCAGATGTCGAGCATGTTCGGGTTCTCGCGCAGCAGACCGCTGGTGACGGCGAGCGTCTCCTCGAACTTGCTGTCGCGGAAGAGCCGGAACGCGTGGCTGATCGCGTTCGCCTTGCCGATATTTTTTTTCGGATCGGGCAGGACTGCGTCGGGCGCGGTGGCGACGGTTGACCCGACGTAGCCGAGGGCAATGAGCTGCTGCTTCTGCTCGTCGTCGACGGCGGAAGGCGTGGCCGCGGATTTGATGTACGGCTTGATCTGCTCGCGCAACGCCGTGTACGTGCGGCGGTCTTCGAGCAGCACGTTGCGTTTTTCGGCAGGATCGGTGGAGAGATCGTAAAGCTCCGGATCGCCGGCGTGGATGTAGTGCTTCGCGCCCGAAATGAGCGAGTGCAGATCGTTCCAGCCGAAGTGCAGCCTCGGGTAGTAAGTCTCCGAGTAGATCGGGCGATCCGCGGCCGGTTTCGAGTCGATATCGAGCAGCGATTTGCCGGCCAGATTCGCCGGCGGCGCTCCGAACGCCGATGCGATCGTCGGGAAGACGTCGATGAGCTGGACGGGAGCGGCGACGCTCGTTCCTTTTCGTGCGCCTTTCGGCAGCTTCAGCATCAGCGGGACTTGCAGTGTCTCGCGATACAGCAGGACGCCGTGCTCGTCTTCGCCGTGATCACCGAGACCTTCGCCGTGGTCGGACATCAGGAGGATCGTGGCGCGGTCGTAGATCCCTTCCGCGCGCAGGTAGTCGAGGAACTTGCCGACGACGTCGTCCGCTGTGGCAACTTCGCCGTCGTACGGGCTCGCATAGCGCGAACGGAACGGCTCGGGCGGTTCGTACGGAGTGTGCGGCTCGTAGATGTGGAAGAAGAAAAAGAACGGCTGCGAATCGTGCTCGTGTTCGCCGATCCATTTCTGCGCCAGCGCGCGCGTCGCGTCGCCGCTGCGCTGGGCGCGGCCGATGCTGAGGAACGTTGGATCGATGTCGATCGTGTCTTCCCAGAAATCGAAGCCGCGTTTGATACCGGTCTCGCCGCGCAGGACGACAGCGGAGACAGCGCCGCCGGTCGCGTAGCCCTTCGACTTCAGCAACTGCGCGAGCGTGGTCGCTTTCGGATTCAGGTCGTAGCCGAGGTTGTCGCGAATGCCGTGGTCCGCGGGAAGAAGGCCGGTGAAAAGGCTGGCGTGCGAGACGAGCGTCAGCGGACAGTGTGAATACGCGTGCTCGAAGAGAATGGCGTCGGCGCGGAAGCGATCGATGGCCGGCGTGGCCACTTTCGTGTAGCCGTACGCGGGGAGATGATCCGAGCGAAGCGTGTCGATGGAGATGATGATGATCGGCTCGCGGCCGTCGATCGAACCGCGCGAGCCGTGGCAAGCGAATAGAAAGAAAAGAGTGAAGAGTGAAGAGTGAAGAGTGAAGAAAAACCGCTTTCTTTCACTCCTCACTCTTCACCCTTCACTCTTTCGATCACCCTTCGCTCTTTTTTTTACTTGATCGACTTCAAATACTCTTTCGCTTCTTTCGCCTGATCGCTGTCGGGGGCGAGCTCGATCACTTTCTGGAGATCGGCTTTCGCTTCCTTCGCTTTGCCGGCCTGGATCGTGGCCAGGCCGCGGTAGTAGTAGCCGTCGGCGTCCTTCGGACTGGCCTCGATGACTTTCGTGAAGTAGTCGCGGGCGGCGGCGGGCTGCTTCTTGTTCATCAGCACGATGCCGATGTTCGTCAGCGCGGTGGGGTCGACGTCGGCGGCGGGAAGCTTGTCGACGATCGCTTTGCCTTTGTCGAGCTGGCCGTCCTCGAGGAGCATGTTCGCGTAGAGCATGGCGTTGCGGGCGTTGGCGGGATCGGCGGTGTAGACGTCAGCCATCGTGGCCACTGCCTTCTTCAGATCGCCCGCGCCGTAGTAGGCGCGCGCGAGTGCGAAGCGGATGGGCATGAACGCCGGCAGCGCAGTGGTAGCCTTCTCGTACGAGGTGACCGCTTCCGTATAGTTCTTCGCGGTCAGCGCGGCGTTGCCGGCTTCGACGGCCTCGGCGATGTCTTTCGACACGACCTGCCCGCCGATCTTGACCTCTTCCACCGGCGCCGCTTCCGCCGGCGCAGCGGCAGCGACGACCGCCGGCTCGATCTCGATCTTCATCGGCGGAACGCGCTGCCCTTCGCTGACCGGTACGTTGACTTGGCGGACGACGTAGCCGGGCGCCTCGACGTCGACGTTCCACATGCCGGAGTTCATGCCGAGGACCGCCCACTTGCCGTTGGCGTCAGCGGTGACGTCCGGGCCGCCCTTGCCGCCTTTCTGAATGCGCAGGCTCACCTTCGCGTTCGGGACCGGCTTGCCCGTCGCTTTGTCGACGATGTAGCCGGAGAGGCGATTGTTGCCGCGCCAGTCTTCCGACGCGATGAGCATCGAGGCTGCGCAGATTAGAGCTGCGGCGAGGAAAAAGGTCTTCTTCAAATGATCCCCCTGGACGGCGCTGGTCTGGATTCGGTGAAACGCCAAAAAAAACGCCGCCGGAGGATATTCCCCCGGCGGCGGTAGAACAGACGACTTGAACTAGAACGTGAACTTGGCGCCCAGACGCCAGATGCGCGGCGACTGGATCTCGGTGATGGTGTTGCCCGCTCCCGTCGGAAGTCCGTTCGCATCGAGGCCCTGGAAGGATGCGCCGGACGTGAAGAGACGGGTGTTGCGCTGGAGAACGGTGCGCTGGTTGGGGACGTTGAAGAGATCGGCCGAGATCGTAAGGCCGACTCGGCTCATGAAACGGAATTCCTTCGCCGCGCGCAGATCCAGCTCGTATACGTTGTCGAAGCGAGTCGCGCCGACCGGTTGAAGGATGACCTCCTGCCGGTTCGGAGAAACGCCGACGACATACGTTGCGCCGCCGTTGATGCCGCGAACCTGATCGCGCCAGACCGAAGGGTAGCCCTGGCGCGCGGTCAGACTGGCACCGATGTTCGTATCCCACGGCAACTGATAGAGACCCGTGAGATTGAAGTTCCACTTGGAGTTGATGAAGACGTTGCCGAAGGCGCCTGAGCCGGCGGAACGGGTGACAACCTGTCCGCCCGGGCAGTTGCCGAGATACGGCGTCGGGTTGGGGAATGCCTCGGCGCTGCAATGCTCGGTGTAGCTGTTCCAACTGGCGTTGCCGCGCAGCATCCACTTGTGCGACATGCGCTTTGTCGCAGTCAGCTCAACACCTTCAAACTTCTGCGTGTAACCCGGCAGGTTCGTGATCACGCCGAAGAGCGGAGCTCTCACACCCGGAGCGATTACATAGACAGGCACTTTGGGAAGCGGAAGCGTAGCGATCGTCGTGCCCTTGCAGGTTTCCGCACCGTTTACGACGACGATGCTGCCATTGCACTGCAGATACGTGCCGCCCGCCGTCGGATGCGTCGTCGAGACGACCCAATCGGCCCGCGTGTAGTAGTCGCCCGCTCCCTGCGTCTTTTCGTAGCGCGTACCGACGAGATCCGAATAGTGCCGATAGGTGAAATTCATCCCCACCGAGAAGTCGCTCATCAGCTCGCGGTCGAAACCGAAAATGAGCTCATCCGTTTTGGGGGCCTTGGACGAGTAATCGACGCGGGTCGTGCTGACGGGCTTGTTCGGATTGAGCGGATCGATGTAGTTCGAGCCGTAGAACTGCAGCAGCTCGTTCCGCTGAATCAGGTTGTCGTGATTCAAGTCGGCGCCGTAGAAATAAAAATAGCCGACCAGGCCGGTCGGGCTGGCGTTCGATACCGTCGCGCCCATCTGGCTGACGTAACGGTTATACGCCGCGCGCAGCAGCGTTTTCTTGTCCGCTCCCAACGCGTACGTCAGGCCGAGGCGGGGACTCACGGCATTCCAGTTCAGCTTTCGCGAGTCGCCCGCGAAATTCAACGTGGCCAGGCTTCCGGTGAAATTGCCGTTGGAGCAGGGAAGATTGGAACCGGCTGAACACGGCAGAGTGATGGAAGTACCGATGACAGGATTGGCCGCCGCTGTCGAAGGAAGATTGAGCGATTCCTGCCTGTCCATGCGCAGACCGGCCTGCAGGGTCAGGTTGCCCATCAGGATCGTGTCCCCGGCATAAAGGTCGCGGTACTTCTCGCCGTAGGTTTTGCTCGAGTCGCGCGTCAACGCCGCGATCTGGCAACCGGCGGGAAGGTTGAGGGCCGCGCAATCCGCGGCACTGAAAACGTTGGTCTCCCAGAAACCGGCCGCCGGACCCGGCCAGGAAGTCTGCGATGCCACCGGCGTGTCGCGATAACCAAAGCCGAATTTGAGCTCATGGTTCATCGATCCGATATCAAAGAACTTCGAGCCGTCGACGCGATACTGCTTCTGCGGACGCTGCGTTTGATACGTAAAGAAGTTGTTGTGCCAGGTGGCCGCCGAAACGTCGAAGAGGGCGCTGGGAGCAGACGCGCCGACGCCGCCGTTGGCCAGCAGTCCGAATCCGCCCGTGACCTTCGACCACATGCCGGTCACGTAAAGCGTCGAGCCGACGATCTGCGTGTCTTCAACCTTGTAGACCTTCGTCGGTCCGAGCTGATGCCAGGAAGTTTCGAATGGACGCGTTGGCGAAAGGTTGCGCGCATTGCGGACCTTGTCGCCGAACGTGTAGAAACCGACCGCGCTGTTGCTCGGCAGGAGCTGCGCGTTGACCTTCGCGTTCTTGTCGCGCAGGATGATGTTATCGGGAGCGACGAACTGACCGACACGCTGCGTACCGGTGTTGGAGATCTTCTGCTCCGAGCTGGCCACCCAGGCCCAGAGGTGATCGCGCCAGATCGGACCGCCGACTTCGGCACCGTACTCGCGGTTGAAATCAACCTTATTGGTCGCGGCGAGGTAGTACGACGCTTCGCCCGGGATGTGCGCACCCGCCTGCAGGCTGCCCGGCGCGTAGAAGTAACGGCCGGAACCGCGCAGATCGTTCGAGCCGCGCTTGGTGACCATGTTGAGCTGCACGCCCGGGGTCATGATGCGCGGATCGGAGCCGCCCGTGGTGACCTGCATCTCTTCGAACGAATCGAAATCGAAGTAGAGCGGGGTGCTGCCGGTGGCGCCCATATCGGTGATGTTGACGCCGTCGACGTTCCAGGTGTTGTCGGTCGACTGCGCGCCCTTGGCGACGTAGACCGACTGCTGGCCTGACTGACTGCCGCCGACGTTGATACGGTCGACTTGAATGGCCGGCGTTGTCTGCATGACCGCCCACGGATCGCGGCCGCTGGGGACCTTTTCCAGTTCGACCTTGGAGACGCTGGTCGAGTCGCCCGCTTTCCTCACATCCAGCAGCGGCGCCTCGGCGGTCACGGTGATCGATTCCGCGACGGACGGATTCAGCGTCATCGTCACGTCGGCATTGCGGCCGATGTTGACGGTGATGCCGGCCCGGGTCGAGGTTCCGTAGCCCGCCAGATCCGCCTTCAGCGTGTACGTCCCAGGCGAGAGATTGGCGAACCGGAAGTCGCCCTGGGAGTCGCTGATCTGCGTCTGTGGAGCGCCGACGCCGGACAGCACGACGGTCACGCCCGGCAGCGCGCTTCCGTCCTTCGCCTGAACCTTGCCGTAGATGTTGCCTGTCTGGAACTGAGCAAACGCGCTGACGGCAAACAGCGAGATGCAGAGGGCGGCCAGGACCGCCAGAAATCTGGGATTGGGGCACCGTTTCATAGTGGCTCCTTTCTCACGTGACACCTGTCGCTTCGGGGGTGTGCAGAAGACCGGCCTTCGTGCCGGTCTCAATCAAACACTTGAGATCTCATGAGTTAGGCGCCCGGCAGCCCTGTCGCGGAAGTCATGGGATTCAATGCGTTGTTCCCGCACGATCCGTTTGTTGAATCCGCGCAGCCAGATCACGGCGCAAAGACTAGCAAACTTTTTGTGACGGCGTAAAAGAAAACGGCCCGCCGGAGAAGCTCCGGCGGGCCGTTCTTTTGGATCGTTGGTGGCTGAGAGGCTAGAAGTTGAACTTCGCGCCGAGTCTCCAGATGCGCGGAGACTGCATCTCGGTGATGCGGTTGCCGCCGGAACGGGAGGTCGTGCCCGCGGCTGCGTCATTGATGATGAGCGTCTCACGCTGCAGGACGGTGCGCTTGTTCGGCGCGTTGAAGAGGTCGCCCGAAAGCGTCATGCCGACGCGGTTCATGAAGCGGAAATCCTTCGCGATGCGGAGGTCCAGCTCATAGACGTTGTCGAAGCGGATGTCGCCGATCGGATCGAGAACGACGCCGATCGTGCCGCCCGGAAGACCGCTGACGTTCGAACGGAACGGCTGCGGATAGCCCTGACGCGCGCTGAGGCTCGCGCCGAGGTTGATGTCCCACGGCATGATGTAAGCGCCGGTGAGGTTGAGGTTCCACTTCGCGTTGATGAAGTCATTACCGAAGGCGCCGGAGCCGGCAGACTGCGGTGCGACCTGGCCACCCGGGCAATGACCCGGTCCGCCGGAGACGACCGTCGAACCTGGAAGAGCCGGCGTCGGATCGGCGAACGCCGTCGCGCCGCACGACTCGGTGTAGTTGTTGTACGTCAGATTGCCGCGGAACATCCATTTGTGCGACATGCGCTTGGTGGCCGTCAGTTCGAGGCCGCTGTACTTCTGCGAGTAGTCCGGACGCGTGGTCAGCACGCGGTAGACCGGCACAGGAACGCCCGTCTTGAGCTGGTAAAGGGCGACGCCCGAGGTCGTGTTGAAGCGGGCGATTTCCGTACCGTTGCAGACCTGCGCTGCACCGACGCCGGTGATCGAGCCGTTCTTGGTGGGATCGCCGGCAACCGGCGCGCACTGCACGAACGTTCCGCCCGCGGTCCTGCTGGAGAGAACCCAGTCGTCCGGCGTGTAGTAGTCGCCTGCGCCGGCGGTCTTTTCGAAGCGGGTGGTAAAGAGGTCGTTGTACTTGCGGTAGGTGTAGTTCACGCCGACCGAGAAGTCGCTCATCAACTCGCGCTCGGCGCCGACGATGATTTCGTCGGTAGTCGGCACTTTCATGCCGTAGTCGACGCGGCGCGTCAACGCGATCGCGGACGGGTTGGCGGGATTGACGCCAGCGAATCCGTTGATCTTCACGAGCTCGTTGCGCTGGATGACGTGGTCGCCATTGGTGTCATTGCCGAGAATGTAGAACGCGGAGTAGGCCAGCGGATTGGCGCCGGAAACGGCGGAGCCGATCTGGCTGGCGTAGCGGTTGTAGCCGGCGCGGAGGAGCGTCCGCTTGTCGGCGCCGAGGCTGTAGGTCATGCCGATGCGCGGGCTGACTGTGTTCCACTTGAGCTCCTTCGGATCGCCGCTGAACGTAACGCCCGGCAGCGACGCGTTCAGCGTACCGCCCGTGCAGGAGGAGGCGATGGTCGTCGAGCAAGGGAGATTGAGGGGCGCGGCCAGGATCGGGTTGGCGCCGATGACGACGCCCGTATTCTGCGACGACTGGCGATCCCAGCGCAGACCGCCCTGCACGGTCAGATTGCCCATCAGGATCGTGTCGCCGACGTAGAAGTCGTTGTACTTCTCGGCATAGGCAACGTTGACGTCGCGTGAGAGGTTGGCCACGCCGCACGTCGACGGAAGTCCCTGCGCCGTACACGTCGCCGAAAGGCTGGCGAAATCCCACCATCCGTGCGCCGGGCCTGGATAGACCGACGTCGAATGAACGGGCGTGTTGCGGTAGCCGAAGCCGAACTTCAGCTCATGGTTCATCCGGCCGATGTCGAGGAACTTGGAACCGTCCAGGCGCTCCTGCTTCTGCGGCCGGTCGGTAACGTAGGTGTAGAAGTTGTCGTGGTTGACGCCGGCGACGTCGCGCCAGCGCGACGGAGCGCCTTCGCCCTGTCCGCCGTTGCCGTTCAGACTGAAACCGCCGCTGATCTTCGACCACATACCGGTCAGGTAGAGGCTCGATCCGACGATCTGCGTGTCTTCGAACTTGTAGACGGTGGTCGGACCGATCTGCCGCCACGCCGTCTCGAAGGGACGGGTCGGGGAAAGGTTGCGCGCGTTGCGGACCTTGTCGCCCCAGGTGTAGAAGCCGACCGCGCTGTTGCTGGCCGCGATCTGCGCGTTCAACTTCGCGTTCTTGTCGCGAAGAACGATGTTGTCGAAGAGACCGACGACCGGAGTGGGAAGGCCCGTCTTCGGGTCGAAGGTAATGGTGTTGGAGGCCTGCACGGAGATCTTGTCATCGCCGCGCGCGCCCCAGAACCAGAGGTGATCTTTCCAAATCGGTCCGCCGAGTTGAACGCCGTAGTCGCGGACGAAATTGACCTTGTTGGTGTTCTGGAGGTAGTACGTCGCCTCGCCCGGAACGGTCGCCGAGGCCTGCATGCTGCCCGGGGTGTAGAAGTAGCGTCCCGAACCGGTGATGTCGTTCGTGCCGCGCTTGGTGACCATGTTCAACTGCACGCCCGGCGTCTCGATGCGCGGGTCGGAGCCGCCGGTGGTGGCCTGCATCTCTTCGAACGAATCGAAGTCGAAGTAGAGCGGCGACGAGCCGGTCGCGCCCATGTCGGTGATGTTCACGCCGTCGACGTTCCAGGTGTTGTCACGTCCCTGCGCGCCTTTGGCGTAGTAGACCGACTGCTGGCCGCTCTGGCTGCCGCCGACGTTGATGCGGTCGACGTTGACCGCCGGAATCGACTGCAGAACCGTCCACGGGTCGCGCGAGGTGGGAATCTTCTCCATCTCGATCTTCGACACGTTGGTGGCGGTGCCCGCTTTGCGGACGTCGAGGAGCGGCGATTCCGCGGTGACCGTGATCGATTCGGCCATCGACGCGTTGAGGGTCATGGTGATGTCGGCGTTCTGGCCGACGTTCACGGTGAGTCCCGCGCGGGTCGCGGTTCCGAATCCGGCCAGTTCAGCCTTCACCGTGTAGCTGCCGGGCGAGAGGTTCGGAAACCGGAAGTTGCCCTGAGCATCGGTGACGGTGGTCTGCGGAGCACCGTTGCCGGTGAGGGTGACGGTCACGCCGGGCAGCGCGCTTCCATCTTTCGCCTGGGCTTTACCGAAGATGTTGCCGGTCTGGAGCTGTGCGAACGCGCTGACGGCTATCAGCGACAGACACAGGGTGGCGACGATCGCCAGGATCCTCGAATTGGGGCACCGTTTCATAGCGGCTCCTTTCTCTAATGGGACCTGATTTTGGGGACGTTGCCGATAGTGCAGATCGCGGCCCAAGTGCCGTGATCCGACAAAGCTGAGCGAATTCAAAGAGTTACACGTCGCGCCACGCGGCGGGCACCCGAAGGCGATTCAAATCCCTGTCGTTTGCCGCCCGTTTTACGAATTCGAAATGGGAACGATTGCCGCGCAGTCTAGCAAACTTTTGGCGACAGAAATGACAAACGCCGCGAATTTCTTCGCGGCGTTTGAGGCCTGCCTTCCGGCTGCCTACGAGGTTAGCTGTCGGATTCGGACTGGAAGCCCTACCAGCTTCTGGCTGGATTCACCCCGGACGGTGGCAAGCCGTCGCTCAATTGGTTCCCCCGTTCCTCGGCGCCGAGGATTAGGCCGGCAAGCCGCCACGCGTAGGCGGCACGGGGGAGTGTACGAGTTCGCGCGCGGATGTCAATCGGGCGCGAGCGTGGGGAGTGGGGTGTGGGGCGCGGGTGTCGGGTGTCGGGTGTCGGGATTGTGATGTCGCTTCCGCAAACGACAAACGCCGCGAGCAATCGCGGCGTTTGTTTTTTCGCTGCCCTGCCGCAGTCCGTGCCGAGTAATCCGTGTGAGGTCAGCAGAGCGGGCAGCCGTTTTCGACTTCGACCGGATATCCGTCCCGGGCATCGCGCGCGTTCCGCGCCGCCTCGATCGCTTCGAGCTGCGCGCGCTGCTGCGGGTCGAGGGCATTCATGATCGCCTCGGACGTCCTGTCAGGAACACAACTGCAGGGGCGATCGATCCCCAGCCGTCCCTTGACGAATTTGTCGAGGTGAGCGCGCCACCAGCCGAAGGTCTCCCGCGCCCAGAGCAGATGACAGGTTCGCACGCCGGTGTCCGGCCTCTTCTTCGGATAGCTCGTGAATTCAGGATGCGTATCGAGGAGCCACATCTCGCAGGTGAGCCAGGCCAGCCAGCGCACGATCTTGGTCAGGGCGAGCACGTATTTCGCGGCATCGAGCGGATCCTTGGGATAGAGATCGAGAAAGCGGTCATGGTAGCTATCCGCCAGCGCCTTTCTCATCTCAGCCTGGTCGTACTTTCCATCCCATGGGGCGAGATCGTGATCGAGATGCTCGCAGAATTGCTTCAGAAGATCGTCCCATTCGGCAATGGGATCTTCCAACTTCACTTCCGGCTGCTCTTCCTTCGTCTGGTCGATGACCTCCTGGATCATCGATCGGGCGAATTTGCGGCCCGCTTCGGTCTGCAGGAACTCCACGCGTGTCGTGACGGGGCGTCGTTGCATCGCATCCTCCTTTTTTGTCCCGCGCAATATCGCTCCGCGGCTCCGGCGGTGGCATGCCCCGGACGGGGCAGTTACATCACATCCGCTGGCGGACGAGCGCCGAAGCGCGCACCGTAAGCGAGGGCCACCACCGAGGCACGGTTGACCACGCCCGTCTTCTGGTAGGCGGCGGCGAGGTGCTTGCGCACGGTCTCGACTGAGAGACCGAGACGATCGCCGACTTCACGATTGCTCAACCCTCGGGACACGAACGCCACCACGCGCGCCTGCATCGGCGTGAGATGCAGGCGCTGACGCAATTCTGCCGCGTCTACACCCGCCTCTCCCTCGGGAGCCACGAGGAAGACCACTCCCGGCCCCTCCTCCGCCCGCTCGCCGATTTCCGCCGGTACGATGCGTACGCTCGCTCCGGCGCGGCTCGGATGCGCGATCGTGGAGCAATCGCTCTCCTCGCCCGATCGAAGCGCTTTCGCGGCGAGCTGCACGACCGCCGCCGGCACCGCCGGTCCGCCGAAGAGCGCCTTCGCCGCGTCATTCGACGAGAGGAGCCGCCCCTTTTCATCCATCACGAGCGCAGGCGACGGAAGCAGCCGTAGCAGCGCATCGACGGCCAGCGCCTTCTCCGTCAGGTCGGCGATCGTCTCGTGCGCGACGGCCAGCTCGGCCATCAGCGGAAGCACCATGCGCCCCACCGCGCGCTCACTCTCCGTAAAGGAGTCGGTGTCGAGCACGTGGGCGCTCCCGCCGCTGGCGCGCAGACGCTCCCACAGCCGGCGGATCGCGTCGAGTCGCATGAATGCCGCTATTATAGAAGCGTCCCAACGCATCTCCTCGTCGCAGAGCCTCGGCTTCTCCCCGCCGCCAGCGCGGCGGCGGGGAGATCAATCGCCTTTTACGCCGCAGCCGCCGCCAGCGGCTGGACGACCTCCAGACTCCCTGCTGGAGCGCCGAACAGCAGCAGCCCTTTCATCACCAGTTCCACGATCGACGCGACGAGCACAATCGACCAACCCAGCGCCGCGAAGATGATTACGGCAACTGCCAGGGGAATGATGATGGACGATGCCAGCGGGAAGATCGTACAGAGGAACACCGCCGCGGCGATGACCAGGAGAATGACGATCGCGCCCGCGGCGGTGGCAATGCCCAGCACGCCGACCTTGGCCGCAACCTCGGCTACGATTGCCTTCACCGGATCGTCCGCCGGCTCGGGTTCGTAGACCTCCGGATTTTGAGGCGGCGATTCGAGGCCAGCGAAGACGCGGCACCACTTCGCTTCCACCGGGCGCAGCTCATTGAAGCGCGCGTCCTCCCCCAGCGCCTTGAAGAGAGGCTGCCACAGGTCATTGCGCACGATGAGTGATGCGTCGTTCTGTGTGAGCTTGTCACGGCCTGTTCCGTCGTCGAAATACGAGAAGAACGTGTGCAGCGTTTTCGGCATACTCGCAAGCAGGGAGGTCAGACCGGCCGGAATGTCCTTGATGAACGAGGCAATCTCCCACGGCCAGACGAACCTCGCGCCCTCTTCCGCACGGCCGTCGAACGAGCGCGGCATCGCCAGATGCGCCCAGTTCGTCTTGCTTGCGAAGTTGTTGTAGATCTTACCTTCGTGTTCCCTCTCTCCGAGATAAGTGAGGTCGGGATGAACGAGGAACTGCTCCTGGAAATCGTTGAACTGATCGAGATGAAATCGCATGGTGCTCTCTCCTTTCTTTTTTTCAGCACCGTCCGGACGGTACTGTGATGATGGGAAGATGGCGCTCAGAGCGGCGCGCCACATCACCCGAACGGGGTAACGGCGCCGTCAACTGAGCGGTCAGCCGATGATCGCGCACGCCCGCGTTTCGAGATGGGCATTGAGATCGCGCCAGCCGCAGGAGTCTCCTGGCCGATCTTCAGCGGGGCGAAGGAATGCCGCTATTATAGAAATCGCTCCAGCCGATCACCTCGTCATGAGCTCACTCAGGATGCCGCTTCTGCGGCTGTTCTGCATCTGCAGCGCGGCTGCAGTCATCCCGCTGGCGCCGCTGGCCATTGCCACGGCCGGGAAGCAGTTGCGGCACCCGCTCGATCTCGAAGGATCGCGGATCGTGAAGGGATCCGCGGCCGTCACCACCAGCGGCGTGGTGATCGACGCGGTCCGCTTCGGCGACACGGCATGGACCACCGCGGGATCACCCGAGGCGCGGCGACGATTCCGCAACGTTCCTGGCGGCACCTCCATCATCTACCGGCTCCGAGGCGGACAGGTGATCGCTGGGCAAGTGCTGACCGTTGCCGCTGATGAAGCGACGATCACCCGCCGCCTCACCCTGGCCTTTCTCACCCTTCTGTTCACGGTCGGCGGCCTGGCCCTCGGCCTGGGCGGTGTCAACCGCGCGGCTGCCAGCGCGGGAGGATTCCTGGCCGGCCTGGCCACGACCATCGGCTTCCCATTTCTTAAGCCGAATGTCGTGCACATCGCCTCGCCGGCCCTGCGCGATGCGTTGATCGTGGCGTACGCCCTCGTCCCGGGCGCGCTCTGGTGCCGTTACCTGATGCAATTCGCTTCGGAGTTCCCCGTCGCGTTGCGCATCCGCCCGATCGAAGGCCTGGTCATCGAAGGCGTTTCCGCCGCGGCGATCGCGCGCGCCGTACTGCTGGCCTTTTCGCAGACGAGTTTCGTTTTCGATCGGCTGCCGCTCGCGATCGGCGTGTCGATCGTCCGCCTTCTGGAGAGCAATCTGCTGCAACTCGTGCCGTATCTGGCAACGACCGCCGCCACGCTCGTATTCGTTCTGCGGCAATCGCGCGAACTGCGCGAGCGGCAGAGTGGGGACGACGCAGGCGACCGCGTCCGGCTCGTGGCCTGGGGTTGCAGCATCGGCATCGGAGTTCCCCTTCTGGCAGCGATGTTCCAGGGGGCGTCACTGCTCGCCACGCACAGGCTGGCCATGCCGCGCGAAGCGATGGCGCTTCTGCTCCTGCCGCTCGCTCTCGTCCCGCTCTCCCTCGTGTACGCGCTGCTGTCGCGGCGGGTCGACCGGGTCGGAATTCTGGCCCGGCGCGCAGTGGTATTCGCCGTCGCCGAACGGACGCTGCTCGTGCTGGCGATCGTCCCCGCGGCGTTCCTGATCGCGCTGTTCTACAGCCACCGCGGCGAACCGATCGGGCACCTGGTGGCGGAGCGTGCAGCGCTGGTCATCGTCCTCGCGGTCCTGACCGCGGCTGCGCTGCTGTTCGCCTTGCCGCTGCGCCGCCGGCTGGCGCAAGCCTTTTTTCGCGACCGCGAAGTACAACCGCTGATGGACCGCTTCCCATCTCTGGCCGGCAAGGCTCCGGACGTGGCAGCGCTCGGGCGCGCGCTCGCCAGACATCTGGACAGCGCTCTGCACGTGGAATCGATCGCCCTCTTCGCTCACGATCGTGCGCGCGGAGTGCTCGCCGACGCGGCGGGCTCGCTGGAGCCGCTCGACCTCTCCTCCCGTCTGGCGCGCCTGGCCGCAGGACACGGCGCCTCGTTTGCGCTCGATCCTCGTCTCGTAGCAGATCTCCCCGAGGCCGACCGCGCATGGATCGGCCAGCGCTCGTTCGCCATGGCAGCGCCGCTGTTCTCCTCCGGCCAGCAGCTCCTCGCTCTTGTCGCGGTCGGCGAGAAGATGAGCGGCCTTCCCTTCGACGCGGGCGATCGTCTGCTGCTCGATACCGCCGCCTCATCGGCCGCTCTCGCGCTGGAGAACCTGCAGTTGCGCGCCGAGCCGGCGGCGATCATCAAGTCTGCTGACGCTTCGGCGCACGCGCTGATCTGCGAGACATGCGGCACGATCTACGACCCGCTGCTCCCGGTCCGTTGCGCAATCGACGGTACGCCGCTCGCGTCCGCCGGTATTCCTCACCTTCTCCATGGCAAGTTCCGTTTCGAGCAGCGCCTGGGCCGCGGAGCGATGGGGGTGGTCTACCGCGCTCGCGACCTCGTCCTGGGCCGCGACGTTGCGATCAAAACCTTGCCCACGATAACGGCCGCGGCGGCGGAGCGATTGGAGCGCGAAGCGCGCGCGGTCGCGGCGCTATCGCATCCCTCGATCGCCACGATCCATGCGTGGGAGAGCTGGCACGGCCGGCCAATGCTTGTATTCGAACTTCTCGACGGCGGCACGCTCGCCGGACGCGTCGAACGCGGTCCGCTCGCCCCGCCGGAAGTCATCCGCATCGGTATCGCTGTCGCCGACGCGCTCGCCCATGCCCATGCGGCCGGGATTCTTCATCGCGACATCAAACCGTCGAACATCGGATTCGGGCGCGACGACGCCGTCAAGGTGCTCGATTTCGGGCTGGCCCGATCCCACCACGAGACGCTCAGCGAAGGAAGCCTCGGCATCGCCGGCACCCCGCTCTATCTTTCGCCGGAGGCGATTCTCGGCGACATGCCGACGCCGATGGTCGACGTGTGGGCCACCGCGGTAATGCTCTACGAGGCTCTCACCGGACGCAATCCATTCCTGGCCGAGACGGAATGCCTGGCCATGAACGCCGTGCTGCAAGCCGACGTCGCCGACCCGGGAACCTTGCGCAACGATGTTCCGCCCCAGCTCGCCGCCTTGCTCCTTCGCGCCCTGCATCGTCACCCCGGCCGGCGCATTGGCGACGCTGCCGTCCTCCGTGAAGCCTTGCTCGACCTCTGATCGTTGGCGTTTGTTACTTTGTGTAGAGCTTCCCGCCGCCTGGCACGGCCGCCGGGATTGCTCCCAGCGGCCGCGTCGCTGATTCGCTTGGTTCGTTACTTTACGGGCGTCGAGGTCCCCGCTTTCGCGAAGTCGCCGGCTTTGACGATCGTGATCTTGGCCGGGTCGATCCATTTGCGCAGCGCGGCGTTCACTTCGTCCAGCGTCAGTGCCGACACTTTCTGTTCGAACTGCGCGTCCCACTGCATCGTGCGATGGGCGAACAGTTCGCTGCCGAGGGTGCGGGCCAGTGAAGCATCCTGGGCGCGTTGAAGTTTGCGATTCTCCAGGAAACCCTTCTTGGCTTCGTCCACCTCCTGTTGCGTGAAGCCGTCCTTGAGCGCGCGGGAGATCTCTTCGCGGAACGCGGTCTCGAGCTTCGCAGCGTTTTGCGGCGCGTAGATGGCGAATGTGGTGAACGTACCAGTCTTGTCGAACGAGCTGACGTTCATGAACGAGCCGACACCGTAGCTGAGACCTTCCTTCTGCCGGATGCGGCTGCCGAGGCGCGAGTAAAGACCGCCGCCGCCGAGGATGGAGTTGGCGATGACGAGCGCGGGATAGCTCGGATCGTCGTCGCGAATGCCGAGATTGAGACCGGCCAGGAAAAGTGCGTTGGCCTTATCTGGAGTCTCGAATGATTGATTGACCGGCGCGATGTCCTGGTAGAGGCGCGGAACGCGGGTGAAGCGGGCGCCGCTCTTCCAGTTTCCGAAGAGCTCAGCGGCCTGCGCCGCCAGAGCCTTCGCGTCGAAATCGCCGACGACGGCCAGCTCGCCGGCCGAGGCGCCCATGAACGACTTGTAGAAGTTCTTGATGTTCTCCAGCGTCAGCGAGTTGATGGTGGCGATGTCTTCTTCCGGCGTGCTGAAGTAGCGGACGTCGCCCTTCGGATAGTCGTTCATGTGGCGGCTGAACGCGGTCTGCGCAACCGACTGCGGATCGGTGCGCTGCTCTTCCGTTCTGGCCAGCATCTCCTGCTTCCACGTATCGAGCTCGCTCTGCGGGAACGACGGCGATTCGAGGATTTCGGCGACGAGCGCCATGACGGCGGGCAGGTTCTCGCGCGTAGTCTCGACGTTGACGCTCACCGACGTCGGCGCCGCCTGATAGTTGACGCGCGCCTTGAGCCGATCGAATTCGTCCTTGAGTTGCTGGCGCGTGTGCTTGGTCGTCCCGCGCTGCAGCATCTCCCCCATCGCCTCGGCGGTATCGCCGAGGTTCATGAGCGACTTCTCGTCGCCGAATCGAATGGTGAGATTGGCGACGACGGAGTTGCCGCGCGTCTTCTTCGGCAGCAGCGCCAGTTGCAGTCCCGAGGGAAGCACCGAGCGCGTGGTGCGCGACTCGATGTTCGCCGGCGACGCATCGAACGCCTCGCCCGCGGCCACCGGCGCATCTCCTTTGTAGTTGTCGACCAGCGACGCGATCGACGGCGTGGCCGGAATCTGCGAGCGATCCGGTTTCGGATCAGGGATGAACTCGCCGACGGTGCGGTTGGACGGCTTGAGGTACGCGGCCGCGACGCGCTGCACATCCTCGGGCGTGACTTTGCGAAGGTTGTCGCGGTTGATGAAGAAGAGCCGCCAGTCGCCGGCGCCGATCAATTCGCTCATCGCCAAACCGACGCGGTCAGGTGCGTTGAGGGCGAGTTCGATGTTCTTGAGCAGCGCCGTCTTGGCGCGGTCGACTTCTTCCTTCGATACAGGATTCGTTTTCAGCGCCTCGATCGTGGCGGACATCGTGTCGCGCGCGGCATCGAGCGACTGCTCCTGCCGCACCGAGGCCTGGAACGCGAGGAAGGCGGGATCGTGCATCTCCAACAGATCGCTGCCGACGTCGGTCGCTTTCTTCGTCTCGACCAGCGCTTTGTACAAACGTCCCGATGGCGTGTCGGCGAGGATGCGCGCCAGAATCTGCACGGCCGCGTAGTCGGGATGCGCGGTGGCGGGAACGTGGTAGACCATGCAGACCGACTGCACGTCGCCGACGCGGCGGAGGATGACCGAACGCTCGCCGTCCTGAACCGGCTCGACGGTGTAGGTCGGCTGCAGTTTGCGCGTCGGCTTCGGAATCGATCCGAAGGCCGCAGTCACGTCCGCCAGCGCTTTTGCCTCATCGAACTTTCCGGCGATGAGCAGCACGGCGTTGTCCGGCTGGTAGTAGTTCCGATAGAAGGCCTGCAGCCGGTCGATGGGAACGCGCTCGATGTCTTCGCGCGAGCCGATGGTCGAGTGTCCGTAGTTGTGCCAGAGATAAGCAGTGGAGAGGACGCGCTCCTCGAGGATGTTGGCCGGATCATTCTCCCCCGCCTCGAACTCGTTGCGGACGACCGTCATCTCCGAGTCGAGATCCTTCTGGGCGATGAAGGAGTGGATCATGCGGTCCGCCTCGAGTCCGAGCGCGAACTTGAGGTTGTCTTCATTGGCCGGCAGCACCTCGAAGTAGTTGGTGCGGTCGAACCACGTCGAGGCGTTGTAGTTCGCCCCATGCGCCTTCATCTCCTGCGGGATGACCTTGTGGGACGGCGTCCCCTTGAACATGAGGTGCTCGAGCAGATGCGCCATCCCCGTCTCGCCATACCCCTCATGCCGCGAACCGACGGTGTACGTGAGATTGACGGTGACGGTAGCCTTCGTGGGATCGGGGAAGAGCAGCACGCGGAGTCCGTTCGACAGCCGGTACTCCGTGATGCCTTCGACCGAGGTGACCTTCACCGGCGCCGACGTTTTTACGGGCGCCTTTTTCTCGCCGTACGACGCAACGGCCGCGAACAACAGAATCGGAAGCAGCATCGCTCGATAGTGTCTCGTCATGATTTCTCCCTGTTGGTTTGATGGCCCATACGATAGCGCGGGAAAGGGAACCTGTTTCACGCGGAGACGCGGGGAACGCGGAGAGATTGATTTCTCCTCTTTTCTCCGCGTTCTGCGCGTCTCCGCGTGAACCCGGTTCCCTTTCGCACTACTCGAACGCCGTCGGCCTGAGGTCGTAGGTGTGTTCCGCGCGTCGACACTCTTCTTCGAATTGCGGCGGCATCGGATCGAACAACATCGAGGAGTAGCCGCCGTGCTCGATGTCGATCTCCCACGGATCGCCACCGTGGTGCCGTTTGAATGCATCAGACCCC
>Ga0068868_100000089_pt1 | contig 56012 bp, 51 predicted proteins | sample KBSMisM42_FD_64660 | JGI IMG/M metagenome (GOLD analysis project Ga0068868, IMG submission 64660) | Miscanthus rhizosphere microbial communities from Kellogg Biological Station, Michigan, USA - KBS Miscanthus M4-2 | ecosystem: Host-associated > Plants > Roots > Rhizosphere > Soil ...
GGAGATGGTCTGCGCGCGCATCCTCAACGCCTACACCAACGACGGCGTGGGGCTGCGTCAGATTCAGATCCTCCGCCGCAGCGCGTACATCCCCTACCCCATTTTCTGATTTCCAAACGGCGGAGATCGGTGCTTGCCGGTCTCCGCCTCGGAGGTTTGATGGCTTCAGAAGCGTTTGTTCAGGGCGGGTCAGGCGTCGTTCCGCTCTCGGTTGTCATCGCGAAGAGTCCGGCGAAGGCCTTCTGGACGCTGGCCGACAAGAAGATCGCGGCGGACCTTTACGAGGACAAGAATCCCGGCGTGACCGTGCGTCGCGATTGGGAATCCGAGGCGCAGCATGCCGCCCGCGCGAAAGCCCGCGAGACCGTCGCCGTCGTCGAGCCGACGCAGGGCATGGACCCCGAGCGAGCGAAGCCGGAACTGCTCCGCATGCAGCGCGCGCTACAGAGCCTTTCCGTGACGCACCCGCAGTACGACCAGTTGTTCGATGCGTGGGTCGCGCAGATTCACGCGCTGGAGGATATCTGCGGCCTGAAGCGCACGGAGTACAAGAAGGGTCAGGCCGTGAAGGCGGCAGCCGAAGAGGATGTCGATCCGAAACTGACTGCGAAGCTCGCCGAATACTTCAAGCGGAATGTCGAGACGCGCAAGGCTTCGATCGCGAAAACGGTCGACCTCGCGTTCCTCGCGCTGATCCGCGACACCGAGGCGCTGCCGGACCTTCAAATGCTCGCCGTGCAGCGAATCGAGCAGGTGAAGGCGACTCCATGAGCGATCGACCGATGGCGCTGGTTTGCGACATTCATTCGTACGAAGCGCGCGTGGGCGTCACGCTTCCATGTCCGTGGCCGTTGTGCAAGAACGGCGCACCGGGTCGCGACTTCTTCCGCGTCCCCGCTGTTAATCCGACGCATAGCTACTGGCCTTCCGAATCCGAGTTGTATGTGGCGACCTGCGATCGGGTGACCTACGAAAGTCGCGCGTTCTCTATCAGTGGCGACGGTACCCGATCGACGATGTACGTTTGGGTGAAGCGATCGTAGCGTCATGATGACGCTCGGCCAGCAGTCCGCCCGCCTCATCGCCCTGATCTCGACGATCGGGCCTGCGGAAGCTCGCCAACGCATCAATGACGCCTACATCAAGAACGCGCAGGACGGCGCGTGGGCGCACCTGCTGAAGCGGTTCACGTTACAAACGGAAGCGCCCTACAACACTGGCACGATCGCGATCTCGCAGAACACGAACGCCGTGACGCTTTCGGATGGCGCGTGGGTCACGTCATGGGCTACCGCGCCGTCGATGCGCCGCATGGCAATTCAGGGCCGGTACGAGCCGTACGACGTGACCACGTTCCCCTCGACGACGACGGCGACGTTGGCCGATGCGTACCCCGGCGCCGATCTCGCCGCGGGCGCCTACAACCTCTACCGCGACACGTACGCGCTGCCGTCCGACTGTGGCTACGCGAAGGTGATGGCGCTCTACGATCCTTCGCAGCTCTCCGACGTCCGCTACCCGACCGACCGCGGGCGACTTCTCTTTTTCAATCAGCAGCGGTTCCTCAGGGAGCGAGCCGCGCAGAACACGCTGACCGGGACGCCCTACTGCTTCACGATGATGCAGCAGACGACCGAGACGCCGCCGCGACCGCAGTTCCAGCTTTACCCCGCGCCCGCCGACGTCCGCGTGTACCACGGCTGGTACTTTCGGCGCCCCGCGGCCCTGACCTCCGATGCCGCCTATCCCGACTGGCCGGAAGAATTCGAGGACATGCACTGGTGTCGTGCGCTGATCGATTACTTCACGACGCCGCGGCATATCTCGATGCGCCTGCTTCAGGTCTACAAGCCGATCTTCCAGGAGATGTTCCGGAAGATGAAGACCGAGATGGACGGACAGAGCGCGATGGACAACGAGATCGCGGGGACGCGGACGCACGGCGGCGTTTTCTCGCCGACGTTCGTCGGTTCGACCGCGACCGGTTCGGTGAGTTGGAGGTAGTTCTATGGCTATTCGATTTAAGCGCGTCCATCAGCATCCGTGGGTGAACGTGATCGTCGCTTACGAATTCGAAGGTGATTGTGTTAGGTGGGCTGGCGAAAAGCTATCGCGCGAGTTTCTTCACGAAGTGATTGAGCGATACGGCGCCGTCGCCGTGCGAACTCTTTTCGCTAACTTGAAAACGGAATTGGCGCGGCGCGTTGAGTCCGGGGACTGCGAATCTGCGCAGGTTACTGACGCGATCGCTTGGCCCGAATTTCGAACGAGATCGCACGAGGAGTGGACGGCGCTGATCGGAGTCGCGGAGCGTGGCTAAGACTCCCGCCAGCACGCTGATCACGAACCTCGCGCAGCGGCTCGATCTCGACTCGACGGACGCGACGACACGCGCGGACATGCTGCGGCAGCTCAACATCTCGCAGCAGAACGTGCTGCAGGATCACTCGCTGAGTTTCATGAGCACGAGCGGGACGCTGTCGCTGCCGACCAGCGGCGGCGGCAACTCCGTGGCGGTCCCGACGACGATCGATCGCGGCAAGGCGCTCACCCTCGGGCGCGCCGTGGGCGACGGTGAGATCGAATACGTCGCACAGGCCGACTGGTACCGCACGAACAACGACACGTACCGGATGCCTACGCAGACCGAGCCGTCGTACTACACGATCGCGCTCGTGTCGGGGGTGGACACGTTCCTATTCAAGCCCGCAAACACGAGCGGCGGAACGCTGACGATTCCGTACCTGGCGCAGTTGGTGCCCGTCGCGATGACTGACGCGGGGGGCTCGTTTTCGATGCTGCCGGAGGGATGGGAAGACACGCTCCTGCTCGACGCTGCCGAGGCGGAGCTGCGGCGTTTCCATGGTGAACCGTTCTGGCAGGAAGTCTTCACGCGCGCGAACGACAAGAAGGAACGGCTCTACTCGTCCTACCGAACCACGAAAGACCAGCCGAACACCGATCGCGAACAGGAAGAGCGGAAGGTTTCGCGCGAGAAGCTGGCGCCGGAGAAACCGTGAGCGGAAAGTGCCACGGAGCGCCCTGCAATGGCGACGAGTGTCATTGCCTTGTCTGTGACTGCTATCCAGCGTGTGAGGCCACGTCTTGCCCTTGCGGCAGCCAGTGCGACCCGCGATGCGCTGACGCGGTAGGGGGCGATCTCGATGTCGCGGACCTCTGATCTCCGCATCGTCATCGACGGCTCAATGGGCCTCGTGTCGAACGTCTCGCAACACAGCGGGAAGCGCGGATCGTTTGTTCAGTTCCGCGACGTAATCACCGACGTTGCAAACCGAATCGTAAAGCGCGATGGCAAAGGGCCAACGCTCGGCAACGTCTCTGGCAATGAAGTCCAGACGATGCAGGAGTTCGTCTTCACGGACAACGCGACCGGCACGACCTACACGTACGTCCTGGGCGCGATCAACGCCGGAACGTTCATCTACGCGACGATCAACAGCGGCGCGACGTGGGGCGGACAGACGCTGCCGATCACGCCGACGCCGGGCGGGAGATGGTTCTTCTGCCCCGCCGATAACCGAATCTTCGCGGTCAACGGACGCGACCCGATGCTCGTCGGCTCGCAGGCGTACGCGTCGATCGCCATCACCTCGGTTGGAACGACCGCCACGGCGACGTCGTCGGCGCCGCACCCCTTCGCGACCGGCGAGACCGTCACCATTGCTGGCTCGACGATCGCCGCCTACAACGGCAGCTACGTCATCACCGTGACCGGCACGAACACGTTCACCTACACGTTCACCGGGGGCGCCTCACCAGCGACCGGCAACATCAGCGCGACGGTTCAGCGGCTCATCTGGCGGCTCGCCGGCCAGGCCGCGCCAACGGTTGCCCCGCTCTACTCGCTCGCGACGAACGACCCGCCCTACAACACTGGCACCGTCTCGATGACGAACGGATCGGCAGCAATCCTCGGAATCGGCACGACTTTCACGGCGGCGATGGCTGGCAAGCGCATCTCGATCAACGGCGTCATGTACACGATCCTTTCGTGGACCGACGCGACGCACATGACGCTGACCGCGAACTTTGCCGAGGCGACAGCCGCGTATTCGTACAACGTGTTCCGCGGCGTCGGCGACTGGCTGACCGGCCCACGCTACTGCTTTTCGTTCTATAACCCGACCACGGGGCACTCCTCGAACGTATCGCCCGTTCTACTCGTCACCGAGACGAACCAGTTCGGGCGCACGGTCACGATCACCGTCAGCGGTTCGGCGGAAAACACGGCGGCCTACAACAACGGCTACACGCAGATTCAACTTTTCCGCTCCGCACAGAACGCCTTCATCCTCGTTGCGCTGAACGAAAAGCTTGCGAACAACAACACGGGAGCGGCCATCACCTACGTGGAGACGGCGGTCAAGTTCGCCGACACGTACTTGGTGACCGATCTTGCTCCGTTCGACTCGAACGGTCCTCCTCCTGCTGGCATCTCGTCGATGGTGTTCCATCAGGACCGCGCATGGGCGTTGACCATCGACGGGAGACTACGGTTCACGCTGGCTGCGTTCGAACAGCCTTTTGGTGTGGCAGTCGAATCATGGCCATCGCCGCCCCAATTCTCACGGCAGGTTCCGCAGCCAAGCGGAATGCTCGTCGTCGGCGGTTCTTCCGTGAGCGAAACGATCATCATCCAGACCGCTCGGGGCGACTACTCGATCGATGGTTTCGACCCGCTGACGTTCCGCGTGTTTCGCCTCAAAACGCGGTACAGCGGCGGCTTCCTCTACTCGGCGACCAGTGTCGACGGGACGCTCGTCGAGTTCTACCGCGACAAGCGCCTCATGGTTTATCCCGGCGGCGACGATCTCGGCATCGCGATTCAGGACAAGCTGAACAACGTCCGCGACTCCCTGCTTTCGAAGGTGAGGTTGCACTGGTTCGCTGCCAGCGAATGGAACGCCATCTTCCTGTCCGTTCCCTCTACGCCCACGTCGACCGCGAACGACTACACGTACGTTTTCACACTCGACGGCGATCTGAACGTCGCCGAATGGAACGCTGGCTTCTCCTGCTTCGCGACCGTTCACGACGCGGCGACGGGCGAGCTGCAGCTTTGGGCTGGTGATTCTACGGGCGCAGCCTACCGACTCCTCGGCGGCGCAAACCAGGACGCCGGGGCGAACTTCCAGCCGGTGGTGAAAACGTCGATCCTGCGACCGCTCGCGGCAGAATCGTGGGTCGAGCTCTCCTACGTCGAGCTGTACGTGAACGACACCTCCGGCACTTGGGCGGGACGTATCTTCATTCACGAGCAGGCCAACGCGAGCGCAACGGATGGCACTGCGACCTCGTTCAACTTCCGCGGGGCGCCGTACAAATCGCAGTCGGCGCAGGGGAAAAAGCTCGAGTGGGTTCCGACGCACTCGCTGCGGATGCGCTCGGAGGCGGTTCAGCTCGAGGTGACCTTCCCGAGCCAGAACGCGGCGCTATGGATTGAGCAGATCGTGCTCGGGTTCAAGGGTGCAGAAGAGAGGGTCGGATAACCTTGGACCGACAGCCCATCACTTTCCTCACCGACGATCGCCTCCGCGACGATCTGCTGCCCGGCCAGTCCGCGCCGCCGCTGCCGCCTCTACAGGTAGTCGTCGAGGATACCGGCGCGGGCGTGCGCGTCACGGTCGTCAACGACGGCCCGCTCGGGCAACGCCTGAATGGCGCCGTGCGCTACGACGCCTATTGGGCGGCAAACGTCGACACGGCGACGGCGGCAGGCAAGGCGGCAGGGTTCGCCCGTGCGACGTGCCTTGCGCCTTCGATTCCGGCGACAGACGTCGACCACACGCAGTCGAGTGCTCTTTTCACGGACGCGAAGTATTCGGCCGGCTTCTGGTTCGTCTGCGGAGTCGACAGCAACGGGCGGCGAAGCGCGCCGAGCGAACCGGCGCAGATCACCGTCGGCGCGGTCGACACGACGATCCCCGGCGACGTGCAACACCTTCAGGTCAGCGAGTCGGGGCGCGTCGCGAACGGAACCGTGTTCTCGGAGTTGTCCGTTACCGCCACGCCGCCGGACGACGCGAGCAACTTCGGTGGCGTGCAGCTCTACCTGAAGAACTACTCCGCGCTCGATGAGATTCAGGAGGGGTTCTTTCACCCTTGGACCGGTTCTGGCGCGATCGACTTCAACGTTCTGTACGACATCCCGCGCCGCGGCGGAACTTTCAGTATCACCGCGAACGCGGGCGGCGGTATCACCGCAGCCGGCGGTCTGCTTGCCGTGGCGCGGACGGGTGATCAGATCGAGATCGCCGGTCGCCGACACGACATCACCGCGGCCTCAGACGCCGCGCTTACGATCAGTCCCGTCTGGCCCCTCGCGAATCTCGTGACCTCGGATTGGTCGATCATCGCGCTCGTCACCGTCATCGCCGTCTCTATCGGCAAGACTGGCTCGCGGCGCGCGGACGTGACTGCGGCTCCGAGCAAAGCCGTTCTGATGGACGGAAACATTTCGACGCCGAACGCTCCGGCCACAATCTACGTCAGCAATTCCGGTGTCGACGTGGTGATCGAATGGGATCAGGTCGCGGGATCCACGATCGACGGGTACAACGTCTACCGATCGAGCGGCGCGAGCGTCGACGCTGGCATGGCGTTCTCTCCGCCGCGGCCTGCGTCCGGGACCAAGCTGATCGACCGCGTCCGGCAAAATGCGAACGTGCCGACAGGTTCCAGCTACGCGCGGCTCCAATCGCATGACTCCAACTTCTCGCTCTACGACCTCGACGTGAATTCCGCCTTCGTCTGGTACGTGACGACGACGAATACCCGCGGAGACGAATCGGCTGCTGCGAGCCTCGGCGGCAACTGCCAGCGGCAAACGACCGGCGAGATAGACCCGACGCAAACGGGCCGGAACATCGGAAAGAATCTCCTCTACAACGGTGCCTGTGCCGGGACCGCAGGAAACGCCGTCCTCGCGAACGACACGACGCAGGACAGCTTCATCGGCACTGACGCCTCGAACCTGCCGGGGCGCCCCTACGGTGCGGCGAGCGGCCAGGCGAACGGCACCGGGCGCTTCCGAGGGTACACGCGGCTGGAAGCGACGGACAAGGCGGGCGGCACAGGCGCAGCCAGCGGCGCGGCCGGCAGCGTGAAGCATCAGAACGGCGACGAGATTCACATGCTGGCGCCGGGCGCGGGCAAGGAATGGAACCTCTACTCCGAGATCGGCGCGTGGGACGAGGCGAGCGGCGCTCCGTTCCTGAAGCTCGGCAAGGGTGAGGTGTACGCCGTGTCCGCCTACCTGAGCCATGACGGCGCCACCGCAGTCGACGGCTCGTTCTTCATCTACGTCGAGCAGTTCAACAACGGGACGCTCTCCGGCAACGCGAAGAGGAGGTTTCGGGACTCCAGTAGCGTTATCACCGATAGCTCGACGCCGCTGTCCGTGACGACGTCGGCGATTACCGCGACGAGCTCCCGCATCCAGTCGGCGTTTCAGCTCGATTCGACACTGACCACAAAGCAGGTGCGCATTCGTTTTCGCTGGCTCGGCGGAACGACCGGTACGATGGTAATTCGGCGGCTGATGGTGAATGGCGGGGAAGCGGCGGCACAGTGGACTCCCGACATGGGCGACCCGACGATCTCGATTCCGATCGCGGCGAACCCCGTTGCTCCCGTCGGCGATGGCGCTACGGGCCGGGACGGTGATGGATGGGTCGACAGGATACCGCCGGCATGAGATCGGACCTTCGTTTTGGGATCCCTCGCCGCCGCGCGGACGGGCACCTCGGCGCGCGGGCGACTGTTGCAATCGCGCACGAGGCGGGATGGCATCAGGACTATTCGTTCGACACGCACGGAATGACGTCGGCGGAAGTGGCGGCGGAAGTGGCGCGAATCGAGTCGTATCACGCGGACAAGGCAAATCGGCTGAGCGGCTTCCGGAAGATCACAGGCTCGCAGATCGTGAATGGCGGCGTCCCGTACCGCATCGTCGACTGCACGATCTTCGACGCTGGTGTGACGCTCTACGTGGACGTCCGGCCACCGGCGCAAGGCTTTCCGCTGAGGAAGGCGTATCATCGAATCGAGGCAGTTCCGAGTGACGGCGAGATCGTTGGAATGGTGATCGCGGCGCTCCCGGAAAGTGATGAGGCGATCGCGGCAGCGCATGCCGAGTTCGTGGCGAAGGTGGAAGCGCGGAGGGGGTAACAGGTGGGATTGTTCAACTTTCTGGAGAGACAGGCCGGTGACTCGAAAGTCGGCACGGACTGGACGAAGCTCGGCAAGGCCGGGTATTCGAACTACGACTACGGCCGCGGCATCACGCAGGAGGGCCTCGGCGGACTCCGCTCGCTCGATAGCACGCTCAGTGGTCGACTTTCGGACCCACTCGGCGAGCAGGGTCGCGGCATCTTTGCGCGCGCTCGCGCCGGATTGCAGGACGACTACACGCGAGAGGTGAACTCGGGCGCGGCGTCGGCGGCGCAACTCGCGCGGCAAAGCGGAGGCGCGCTGACCCCCGAACAGGTAGCGGCGCTCGACGCGCAGAACCGTCGCGATGCATCGCAGGGCCTTTTCGAAGGCACCGGGAACATCGCAAACGCCGAGGCCACCGCAACCCTGACCGAGACCGGGAAGCTGTTCGACCGGCTCGAAAACATCCGGCAGAGCATCCTCGGACTCGGACAGAACGAGGAAGCACAGGGATTGAAATCCATCATCGCGTCTCTGATGGGTCGCACGGATCGCATGAAGTCGATCTGGAGCGACGTTACTAGCGCTGGTAACGCAGCTGGCGCGGCAGGGTACGGCGGAAAATGAGCTTCATCGAAGGATCGATCGCGAACGACACGCAGGCGCTTCCGCTTCAGCGGCTCATTGAGTCGACGATGCGCGGCAACGCCGAGGCGCAGGCGCAGGCGCAGGTGAAGGATGTCGCCGGAAAGCAGACGGCCGCTGCTGCGAAACTTCAGATCACGATGACCGCCGACCCGGACGATCCCGGCAACCCCTTCGTCCACATCAAAAACGCGAAAGCGGACCAGCTCAACCAAACGCAAGGGCGGGACATTCGGGAAGCGTACGACGCTCCCCATCAAAACGTCGACGCCGCAGTGGCAAGGATGAAATCGCCACAGCCCGCCGGTCAGTTCGAAGGCGACGCGCTCCGATCGGTCGGCTACAAGCCGTTCGCGACGGATAAAACTGCTGCGGACCTCCAGACCTACGCGCAGGATTACCGCGCGCAGCGTGATCTCGGCGAGTCGGTGATTAAGGCCGCAGTGAAAGCCGCGATCATGCGAACGGGCGCTTGGAATCGTGACGAGATCGCGACGGAGTTGGACCGGCAGGGCGCAGCCGCAAACGCTCGTGCGTTCAAGGCGGTTGCCGAGCCGGTGATCGCCGAGCAGGACCGGCAGACGCGCCTCGATCAGCAGTCGGCAGCGCAGTCCGCAACCGAGGACCGCCTTTTGCGATCGCAACGCGACGCCGAGGCAAAGCAGATCAACGCACAGAAGCGCTCGATCATCAACGGAACGGATTTCTCGCTGATTGATCCTTCCGAGTGGGACAAGACGATCGACGATCAGAACACCACCGGAGTTCCGTTCACGGACCAGGAGCGCGCCATCGTGCGCCGCAAAGCCGCGCAGGACGTGAACAAGGCCTTTCTCGATTACACGGACACGAAAAAGGACACCTTCGCTCTCGGCAATCAGCCGACGTGGGAGGCCGCGAAGGCGGCTTTCGGCCACGCACTGACGCCCGAGCAGGACCGGATCGGGCGCGCGCGCTGGCAGGCCGCGCACACATACGCCGTGCGCAAAGCGGCGGACGACACCGCGCAGCAGGAACTCCGCGCAGCCCGCCTCGATGCGATTCAGGCGCGTCTTGAGAACGCGAGCAGAGAGAAGCCGATCGCCATCGGGCGCAGCGAGTTGAAGGACATGGCCGCGTCGGAGTTGATCTCTCGCGATCCGTCGACGATCAAGAACTACGATGAAGCGCTCGCGGCGAAAGAGGCGATGTTGCAGCGCGAGATCGCGGCGCACACCGATAAGCGCGACAAGGCCAACGTGGATGCGAAGGCGATCCTATCCACGCCGGAAGGTCGGCGTCGTTGGGGATGGGAAACGCCGCTCGCCGACGCACAGTTCACCGCAAAGACCTACAACCGGCACCTCTCCGAAGCGCAGGCTGAGCTCCAGCAGGTGCAAGCGGCGCGTGAGGCGCGGAAGCAGGGGAAGGCGCCAACCGCAACGCCGACGCCGGCGAAAGCGGCCCCCGGCACCCTGAAGCGCGTGAACGGGAAGCTCGTCTACCAGCCGTAAGCCATGCCGAAAACCGTTACCGTTCCCGGCGTAGGCGATGTTGATTTCCCGGACGGGATGTCGGATGCTGATATCTCCGAAGCGATCCGCACAAAGATTCTGCCGGCAGCGGCAAGCCAGAAACCGGGAAACATTTCGCCGCCGAAATCCGATTCGCCCGCTGCCGCTCGCGTCGCGAACGTAGTCGCCGCACGCGGTGGTAATCCGGAGGAACATCCGTGGCTCGACGCGCTGGATTACGTCGGCGCGGGGCTGAAAGCCGTCGGCGGCCTACTTCCCGATTTCTCCAGCGATCCGGGGGGGATTCAGTACACCGCCGGCGTCGTTCGCACGGCGGCGGAGCACATGGCGAAGCATCCGGGCGCGACCGGCGAGCGGCAGGCCATCGTATCAGCCGTGCCGATCGTCGGTGAGCCGCTCGCCGAGCTTGCCGAGCCCTCCATCGCATACTCCGAGGGCCGCGCGCCAACGCACGAGGAGAATGTAAGCGCCGTCGAAGGCGGGGCCGCGCTGGCCGCGCTGGCGTTGGCTCCGAAGGTGATGAACAAGCTCTCGAAGGCGGCGAATGCGCGCGTCGAGAACGTGATGAGGGCGCGCGGCGCGACGCCGGAAGCAGCGGCGCCAGTTGAGACTCGGACACCGGGAGCGAAGGCGAACGCGCAGGTGGACAAGTTGAACGCATCGGAATCGCTGGATGACTTCATTGCTCGCAGATTCCCCGGCGCGACTCTCGGCGCGGCCGAGACGGTCAACCCCGAAGCTTTTGAAATGCATATCGACAACGCGAACCCTCTCCCGAAAGTGGAAGATGTCACTGCGGCGGCGAAGAAGCTCGCGCCAGTGAAGGAGTTCATGGACGGCGTCAACCCGGCCGGCGCTTCGGAAGGCGCCGCGGCAGCCGCCGACATTCTGCGCGACTCCAAGGCCACGATCGCAAACGACGCTGCGATTGAGCGAGTCAGGAACGAGGACATCGCGAAAACGTTCGATCGCGCCGGTGACGAAAAGAACATCGAGAACATTTCGAACTTTGAAAGGACGGGAAGGTTCATGGCTGGCGATCACTTCCCCGATCAGGCCAGCGCCGACGCCTATTCGAAGATGTATCAGGAAAGCACCGACGTCGCGCACGAGACGCTCCGGCAGGTTTATGGCGATGATCGTGTCGGATACGTCGACAACTACGTCCGCCGCGCGTTCAGGTTCGGCACGGAAGCGGACGAGGCGAAGGCGACGGGCGTCCTGAGCAACTATGTCGGCAGCCTCTCGGCCAGCCAATCTCCGCTAAAGGGTCGCGTGCTCAGCGTCCCTCTCGACGAAGCGCTTCAGCAAATGCGCACCGCCGGAATCGATGTGGAACCGGCAACGACTAACCCGGAAATCCTCCGTCAATGGACCGTCGAGAATGCGAATCAGGCTCGCGTCTACAAACAGGCATGGGACGACGCGAAGGCCGGAGATCTCATTCAGTTCGTCAAGCAGGGTGATCGTGTGCCGCAGGGAATGGTGCAGCTCAACGATCGCGTCGCGCAGGTGTTCCGTCCGACCGAGGAGGGTCCAGTGCGCACCGGTCAGTATTTCGCGGAGCCGGGCGTTGCGCGCGTCTTCAACAACGCCATCTCGAAGGGGCTCGGCGGATCCCCGACGTTCCAGGCAATCCGCGCCGTCAACAACGCCTACAATCAGATGCAGCTCGGCCTCTCGGGCTTCCACCTGACAGGGACGGCAATCAACGCGGGGATCTCCGACCTCTCGCTCGGGCTGCACCAGATCCTGCGAGGCGACATCGGCGCGGCGGCGAAGAACATCGGCCGGTCGTCGGTTCCCGGTTATTCGTTCACGCGGGACATGCTGCGCGGCCGCGAGTTCGTGAACGACTTAATCGCTGATGATCCGGCGGCGCGGCAGGTGCTTGAAGAAAAGTTCAACCCGGCCGGCGGGCGGCTCGCCATTGACCAGGCCTACCGCAACTCGGCGTACGAGAACATGGTGAAGGCGTGGAGCAACGGGCGCTACATCCGCGCGCTCGGGAACGTGCCCTTCGCCGTCGTGCAGAAGATCGCCTCGCCTTTGATGGAGTACGCGATTCCGCGCGTGAAAATCGGCGCGTTCATGGATCTCGCCGACGCCGAGCGCGCAAAGCTAGGTCCAAACGCGACGCCGACCGAGATTCAACGCGCGTACGAACGAGCGTGGGACTCGATCGACAACCGGTTCGGGCAGGTCGTTCACGACAACCTGTTCTGGAACCGTACCGCAGCGGACCTGGCACAGGTGGCGACCCGATCCGTGGGATGGAACCTCGGAACGATCCGCGAGATTGGCGGCGGCGCGGTCGACTTAGCGAAGGGCAACGTAAGCGCTCGCGCGCTCTACTCGCTCGCGCTGCCGATCTACGCCGGCACGATCGGCGCCGTGTTCCACTATCTGCACACCGGCAAGCGCCCCGAGACGCTTCGGGACCTCTACTACCCGCAGAACGGACTGACAGACAACAAAGGGCGACCGGATCGCGCTTCGCTTCCCACCTACATGAAGGACGTCGTTGCGTATAGCACCGATCCGGTCTCCACGCTCGAGCACAAGGCGTCGCCTCTGCTCTCTCTCGCGTTCGACCTCGGCACCAATCGCGACTACTACGGCGACATGATCCGGAACCCAGAGGAGACAAGATCGAAGCAGCTTCTACAGATGGGCTCCTACGCGCTCCGGCAGTTCCGACCGTTCTCTGTCCAGCAGGCCGCGAAGACGATGGCCGAGGGAGGTCCGCCGCGGGCCGCGGAACAGATGATGGGTTTCCCGTCCGCGCCGGCGTCGATGAAGCAGACCGCCGAGGAATCGCAGAATTTCAAAGAAGCACGCCGGCTGCGGAATGAAAACGCGATGAACGCAGCGGAGCGCCGCCACGGCGTTTCGTACCGCCGTCTTGGCGACCAGATCGAGTTTCCAGTGCGTGGCCGCGACGAGAACGACGGCTTGTTCATGAAGCGCACCGATGCATCAGGAAAGCTGCTTCGGTTCCCTGTCCCAGCTCGACTGTCCGACTTCCTACCCGCGCAGTTCAAGCATGCGCGCGCGGTGCTGTACGGAGCGCCGCTGTCCGGAGAAATCCAGTCAGGCAGCCATGCCACAAAGGACGTGCAGGGGGCCTACGGCAGGCCATTCGGTACGCAGCAGGACAGCAACACAGTCCTCATCGCGAGGAACGCCACTGACGAGCCGGGGGTGACCGCGCACGAGGTTAACCATGCGATCTACCTGCACGATCTGACACCGGAGCAGCGGCAGACGTTCGACGCGAAGGTGACCGACGCGCTACGTCCAGCGATTGAGGCTATCCGCGCTGGTAAGCCGGTTCCGGCGCACACGTTCGATGGCGTACCGAAGGCGGTTCAGCTTTACGGGTGGGAGTACAGGAATTCGCCTCGGAATGCCTTCAACGAGTCCTTCGCCGAGCTTGGCGCGCAGTACATGCTCAACCCGACCGCGTTCAAGGCGAAGTACCCGGATTGGTACGCGATGATCAAGAGTTTCTATGGCGGCAAGGAGTACATCGCGGCGCACAAACGCGCTTCGTGATTCGTCAGATCACGAGATCGTCATCCGCGATCGTCTGTGGTGGCGGGACCACTTGGCGACAACTCGGACACGTCCACATCCCCGGATGCTTGCCGCCCTTCCTGAGACGCGGCGGGAACTTCGAATGGTCGCAGTAGCGGCGTGCGATGGCGGCGCTCGCGCTGGCCTTCTCTGCGATCGCCTTCCTCTCCTCGGCGGTCAGCTTCTCCATCCTGGCGCGGTAGGTTCTGCGGCCGAGTTCCGCCCAGAGGTCGCGCGTCGTGTAGCCGTTCCTGAGCAGCCACGCCTGAAGGCGGCGCGCCTTCTTGTCGAGGAACTTCTGCGAGCCGGGTTTGTAGGGCGACCCTTTCCGCTTCTTGTACCCGCGCTTTTTTGAGAAAACGTGCCGTTTCTGAGCGGCCATCGCCCGTTTGAGCGACGCTTCGAAGTCGTCCTCGTCGTCCGCCACGAATGGATTATAAACTGACCCACCTATTGACATGCGTCCCGCCTCGCGCGCACACTGCGCGGGTCAATAGTTGAGCCGCCGAGGGCCTGCCGGGGTATGCCGTTCCGTGCGGTGTTGGGTCAGGTGGACGGCGGCTCAACTATGCAACCGAGCCGATGCCAAACCAACCGACAGCGCCGATCCCCGCCTCCGCTTCCCGTACGTTGCGGTTCAACCGGCTGGCGACGATTTGGGCGGGCGTGATTGCGTTCGCACCGACGGTCATCAGCTTCGGCTTCGAGCTGCTCGGTGATCCGACGATTGCCGCAGCGGTCTCGGGCGCGATCCCTGGCAAGTACCGCGCGCTGCTGGCGGTCGTCATCGCCTTCCTCGCGCAGCGGAACCGCACCCTTCGCTATCAAACCGTGGCGCCGATCGCGCCGAAGGAGAATTTATGAACGACGCAGAGGAAAAGTGCTCAAACGCAGTACCCGACGTGCCTGTTTGGCAACGCGCGCTGGAAGCGCGCGCGAAAAACATCGAAGCGGAGATGAATCGCCTGCACGGCGAACGCGAATCCATCCTCAATGTGCTGTCCCGCATCGGCTCGCCCGCGCCGCAGGCCGTTACGAGCGCTGCGAGCTACCCGGTCGGCGCGTCGCTCTCGCCTCGCTGGTAACCCGAACAGGAGACGCCATGAAAAAGCTCACCATCTTCGCCCTCGCAATCTTCCTCGCCGCCTGCGCCACGCTCCAGCAGAAGCAGGCCAACCTCGCGACGCTCGACGCCAGCGTGCATTCGGTCGTCAGTGGCGAGACCTCGCTACTGGCGTTCGATGCGACTGACCTACAGAACGCGAAAACGATCTTCGACGCGAACTTCGCCACCAGCGGCAACCCGTACGACCGCGCCGGATCGCAGTGCATCGGATCGATCATCGCGCATCTGCCGGAGTTGAACGCGCTGACGGCGCCGCCTGCCGCTCCGAAACTGGCAGCGCCGGTCACGGGCCTATTCAGCCAGCTCGCCGCCTCACAGGTGACGAGAGAGGAAATCGCGAAGCAGGCGGCCGACAAGCTCGCGTTGCTGCGGAACGGCATCCCGCCCGACGTCTCGATCGCCTGCTCGTACATCGTCACGGAACCGGCGGAGCTGCTGCGGATGCTGGTGTCGCACGGCGGCAAGTGATGAAACGCCTGGCCATCCTCGCTTTGCTCATCCTCGCCGGCTGTGCATCCATCCGCGAGCGCGTCAACCGCGACTCCTACCTCGCGACCGGCCGCGCGCCTTCCGCCTGGACTCCGAAAAAGAGCCTCTGTCCCGACTTCAAACGCAACGGATGGCAGGACCACCCGCCGGCGAAGGATGGCTGCTTTGCACCGCCTGCCCGCGTTGGCGCAGCGAAGTAGGCAAGGTGCCGCGTGATGGGTTTTGAGGGACGCCTAGACTTGGACGAGCCAGCGCAGAACCAGCGGACGCAATACCGGCGTGACGACGACAAGCGGTTCAGCTTCCGCGTAACGCTCGGCGAGATGATCGTCCTCGGCGGCCTGTTCTTCAACATCGTGACGTTCTACGTGCAGGCGACGGCGACGCGCACGGAGCTGGCCGAGATCAAGTCGACGATCGACAACAAGTTGCAGACGCGCGAGCGTGCCGAGTCGGACATGCGGCTCCTTCAGCAGCAGCAGGACGCGCTGAAGGAGCGCGTGCAGAAGCTCGAGCAGGCGTCGACCTCCGACCCTAAACGATGACCCGTAGGCGCGGTTAGAATCCCGGCCGCGTGACGCCCGACGAAATCTCCGAACTCCGCCGTACCATCCGCCTTTCGCTCGATCGTTACCGAGGTGGCCGCTTCTCGATTGAAGGCGCAGGCGGCAACCAAGGCATGCTGATGTTCAACGCCGCAGGCGGTCAACAGTGGTTCTGCGGAGGGTTGAACGCGGAGAATGCGCGACCGATCTGCGATGCGCTCAATGCGATGCTGGCCGTGATGGAGGCGGGAGCGCCACGCAGCCGACGCACGAGCTTGAAGCGGTAGCGCTCTTCCTATTTTTCGGCCTCAAGTGAGGCGCGGAAACGTGCAGGCCAACCACTCCTTGGGAAATTCTTGGGAACTGTGAACCGGTCAATGCTATCCAACTTATTGACCTGATTGATTTTAAAGTGGAGCGGGCAACCGGACTCGAACCGGCGACATCAACCTTGGCAAGGTTGCACTCTACCAACTGAGTTATGCCCGCGAACGACGGCGAAGAGTAGTCAGCGGTTGGGGTGCTGTCAAGCTCGCGCCGTTATCTCGCCCGCTAACGGCAAGGGTGCGATTCCTATTCCTACGGACGCTCCACGCGGATGCCGTAGGCGTGCAGTTTCCGGTAGAGGTTCGAACGCTCCACGCCGAGGGCGTCGGCGGTGCGGCTGACGTTGCCGGCGAACTCGCGGAGTCGGGCGAGGATGTACTGCTTCTCGAATTCGTCGCGCGCTTCCTTCAACGTCAGGCGCGCGTCGATCTGCGGCGCCGCGGCGACGGCCGCGCCGAGTTGCACATCCTCCGGCTCGATGACCTCGCCCTTCATCAGGATGGCCATGCGCTCGATGACGTTGCGCAGCTCGCGCACGTTGCCGGGCCAGTGATACGCGCGCAACTTTGACGCGGCTCCCGACGAGAGTCGCTTCTTCGGCGTGCCGGTCTCCGCGGCGAAGCGGCGCAGAAAATGTTCGGCGAGGAGCGTGACGTCGTTGCCGCGCGCGCGCAGCGGCGGCACCTCGATCGGAACGACATTCAGCCGGTAGTAGAGATCGCTGCGGAAACTGCCGTTTGCGATTTCCGATTCGAGGCTCTTGTTCGTCGCCGCGATGACGCGCACGTCGACACTGATCGTCTGCTGCCCGCCCACCTTCTGAAACGTCTGCTCCTGCAGCACGCGAAGAACTTTCGCCTGCGTTTTTAAACTCATGTCGCCGATCTCGTCGAGAAAGAGCGTGCCGCCGTCTGCCAGTTCGAACTTACCTTTTCGATCGTCGATGGCGCCGGTGAACGCTCCCTTGCGATGGCCGAACAACTCGGACTCAATCAATTCCTCGGGGATCGCCGCGCAGTTGACGTCGATGAACGGATGCTCGGCGCGCTGCGAAAGGCGGTGCAGCGTGCGCGCGACGATCTCCTTTCCGCTGCCGTTTTCGCCGGTGATGAGCACGCGGCTGTTCGACGGCGCGGCGGAGCGGATCTGCTCGTCGAGCTTCTTCATCGCATCGCTCTCACCGATGAGCAACTCCTCGAGCGTGAAGTGGCGATGAAGATCGCGCACCTGATCGCGCAGCTTGCGGTCCGCGAGGGCGTGATTGACGGTGAGCAGGACGCGTTCGAGCGACAGCGGCTTCTCGAGGAAATCGTACGCGCCGAGGCGTGTGGCGCGGACGGCGGAATCGATGTTGCCGTGGCCGGAGATCACGATCACGGGCGGCGCGCCAGTCGTCTTGAGCCGCTCCAGCACGGCCATGCCGTCGATGCCGGGCAGCCAGAGGTCGAGGAACACGAGGTCGTACTCCTCGCGCGCAAACTGCGCGATCGCGGCCTCGCCCGAATCGCACAACGTCGGCTGATGCCCCTCGTCGCGCAGGATGTTCGCCAGCGTCTCGCGGATCGCGGCTTCGTCGTCAATGATGAGAATTTTGGCCATGGTTTAGAAGTGGATCAGTAGGTCAGTCGATCAGTAGATCAGTGAGAGGCATTTATGCCTTTCTGATCTACTGATCACTGATCTACTGATCTACTACGCGGGCAGTTCAATCTCAAACCTTGTTCCTCTCGGGTGGTTGTCGTGGACGGAAATGCGGCCGTCGTGGTCGTTGACGATGCGGTGGACGATGGCCAGGCCGAGGCCTGTGCCGCGACCTTTGGTGGAAAAGTATGGGAGGAAGAGTTTTTCTTTGTCGGCGTCCGGAACGCCGCGGCCGGGATCAGCCACTTCGATGACGACGCGATGCGGCGCGCGGCGCGCGGAGACGCGCACCTCGCCCGATTCGGTCGCTTCGACGGCATTCTTCAGCAGATTGCCGACGGCGCGGCGGATCTGTTCCGGATCAACGAGGATTTCGATGTCGGGTTCGACGGTGACGCTGACGGAAACGCCCGGCTTGACGTCGCGATACAGCCCGGCCGCCTGCTGCAGGATTTCGGCGAGTTGGGCGTGACGGAGGTGGACGGCCGGCATGCGCGCAAAGCGCGCGAACTCGTCCACCATCCGCTTGAGCTGCCCGACCTCGGAGACGATCGTTTTCGTCCCTTCATCGATTGCCTGCGGCGTGTCGGCGTCGTTGTTGCGAAACTTGCGCGCGATCCGTTCGGCGGAAAGCTGGATCGGCGTGAGCGGATTTTTGATCTCGTGCGCGATGCGGCGCGCGGCCTCGTTCCAGGCGGCAAGCTTCTGCGCTTGCACGAGCGATGTCGAGTCTTCGATGGCGACGACCCAACCCTCATCGCCGCCGCCGGATAAACGAGCGACGGAAACTTCGAGATAGCGTAACTCGCCGCCGCGGATCAGCGTGACCTCACGGGCGCGGGCGCCGCGTGCGGTGAGCTCGCGCAGCGTGTCGAAAAGCGGCGTGAGATCGCCCATCAGCACGTCGGCGAGGTTTGCGCCGGAGCGCGGCTGTTCGATCTGCAGCATCTGCAGCGCGGCGTGGTTGACGCTGAGCAGCTCGAAGGTGTCGGTGAAGGCGAGGATGCCGGCGGAGACGCTGTCGAGCACCGTCGAGAGGTAGCGGTTCGTCTGCGTCAGTGCCTGCCGCTGCTCGTCGAGCTGCGTCGACATGTCGTTGAACGATTCGATGAGCCGCCCCACTTCGTCCGTCGCAGCGACGGCGACGCGGTGTCCGTAGCCGCCTTCCGCCAGCCGTCCCGTGGCCTCTGCCAGCGCCTTGATCGGGACGGTGATGCGGCGCGAGGCGTAGATCGAGGTCCACAACGTGCCGAAGAGAATGGCCAGCGTCACGGCGAGGAAGAGTGACGTCTGCGACGCCTTCAACGTGGGACGCTGCGCGTTGAGCTGTTCGAAATTCTTGTGCATCACGATCGACTCGTCGATCAGCCTGCTCATGGTGCCCGGGATGAAGACGCCTGCCACGGCGACGTACGGCGTGTTGCCGACGCGCGTTGCAGAACGGATCCACTTTCCTGTTGCCACGACATCGATTTTGGTCGCGTGTCCGGACGCCGCGACGTCATCGAAAAACTTCTTCGGCGGCTCGGATGCTTCATGGATCGGCGCGCGTGGATTGGCGACCACGCGCACGAGCGTGCCGTCGCGATACAGACCGACCATGTCGACGTTGTGAAACTGCTGGACGTGGCCCAGGACGGCGTCGAGTTGCGCCGGATCGCTTGCGGCAATCTCCCGCGCGGCCGCGGCGGCAATGGCCGCGGATTGATCCTCGGACATCTGCGCGATCGCTTCGCCGTTCGTAAGGATGCGGCTCACCGGCGTGTTGAACCAGCGGTCGATCGACGTGCGCAAAAGATCGCTGGCGAAGAAAAAGAGGATCAGCACCGGAATCAGCGACGTGGCCACCCACGTGATGGCCAGCTTCGTCCGGAACCGCGAGCCGATGATGCCGCGCTGCCGGTCGAGCACGAGCTTGACGATGCCGCGCAGCAGGACGAAGAGGATGCCGAAGATCAGCAGGACGTTGATGTTCGCGAGGACGAAGAGCAGCATCTGGCTGCTCAGTGCTTCCGGCGACAACTCTTTCGCTTTCTGAACGGCGTAGTAAATGAGGCTCGTCGCCGCCAGGATCAGCAGCGGCACGGTGACGATAACGCGCGGGTCCTTGCGATAGCGTAAAAGCAGGTCTCGCAGACTCATCTGGCCGCCGGCTCCGGCGGCGAGACCACACGTGCGGTCTTCCACCGCGTCGAAAACTCCCACGGGATGAAGTACAGGAGCCAGCCGCGCATCAGGTCGGCTTTGACGCGCACCTTGAGTTTGTACGGCGGCCGTTTGCCGATGTCGAAGAGGTTCGGCTCGTCGATCGTGGTCATCGCCTTCTGCAGCGCGGCCAGATCGCTGAACGTCTCCGAGCGCACCAGCTTGTGATCGCGGCGATAGTTGAGGAGGTACTCGCGCGTCAGCGAGTTGAAGGTGGCGATGACTTCGATACGCGTGCGGGCGATCCCCTCATCGAACCAGCGAGGGCGATCGCGAAAGATCTCGACGACGTACGTCAGCGTCGTCGGCACGCCGCTCTGCAGTCCCTTGATGGTCTCCTCGCGCTCGAAGGCGTGGCCCATGGTGAAGTGGACGCTGACCTGACGGTTCACGTCTTTCGCCGACAAGGTGTCGATCGACGGGTCGGCCGCGAATGCGGCTCCTGCGAACAGGAAGAGGGATGCAAAAAAGAGTGGACGCACGGTGTGGTTGTTTTACCACACGACGCCGGATCTCCCTCTGATATTTCCGCTTACGCGAAGCTCTCGACGCCGCGCGCGGCCATCGCCGGCACGCCTTCTTCCGCTTCGGCGGCGCGAAGAATCTGCTCGACGAACTTCGAGTGCAGCGCGTGACCGGCCTTGTACGCCGTGATCTCGCCGACCACCGGACGTCCGATCAGCGCCAGATCGCCGACCAGGTCGAGGATCTTGTGGCGGACGAATTCGTCGCGGAAACGGAGCGGGCCGTTCATGACGCCGCCGTCATCGAGGACGATGCAGTTCTCGACGGAGCCGCCGCGCGCCAATCCAGCCGCGCGAAGTTTTTCCACTTCATGCTTGAACCCGAAGGTCCGCGCCGGCGCGATCTTCTTGAGGAAGTTGTCGTGATGGAGGTCGAACTGCAGCGCCTGTTTCCCGATCGTCGGATGCGGGAAATCGATCTTGTACTTGATCACCAGCCGGTTCGACGGCGTGATACGGATGCTCTTGTTGCCGTCGGAGACTTCGATCGGCTCGGTGATGCGCAGGACACGGATGTCGGAGGCCAGCTCGCGAACGCCGGCGGCATCGATGAGATGCATGAACGGCACGGCGCTTCCGTCGATGATGGGGACCTCGGGGCCGTTGATGTGGATGTCGAGATCGGTGATCCCGCAGGCCATCATCGCGGAGAGGAGATGCTCGACGGTTCCAACCGAAACGTCATCGCGGCCGACCGTCGTGGCGTGATCGAGCGCGGTGGTCGAGGCTTGCAGCGCCGGAATGCGCAGGCCGAGGTCCGCGCGAACGAAGGTGATGCCGCTGCCCGCGTGGGCCGGGTGAAGCTCGACTTTGGTGTAGATGCCGGAGTGGAGGCCGATGCCGGAGATACTGACTTTGGTGTTGATCGTCTTGCGTTTAACGTACATGTCCGTGCGCGTTAAGAGCAGAGGAAGTGCCACGGATGCCGAATCACCTTCAAACGGACTTAACGCGATTGCTACGTGCGACTTACGCGTTTCGCACGGCGATCGCGCGCGATCGATTCTGTGGTCGTTCTGACCCGCAGTTGTGGCTCTCTGACCACACCACTTGCGTCATCGCTGCTTCATGGCCACGGCCGCTTCACGATCGAGCTCGCGCTTTTTCTCGGTCTCGCGCTTGTCGTAAAGCTTCTTTCCGCGCACGACCGCGATCTCGACCTTGACCTTGCCGCCTTTGAAATAGAGCCGCAGCGGGACGACCGTCAGACCCTTCTCGACGACCTGCTCGTGCAACTTTTCAATCTCGCGCCGGTGCAGCAGCAGCTTCCGGCTCCGCTCCGCCTCGTGGTTCTGCAGGTTGCCATGCGAGTACGGCGAGATGTGTGCGTTGAAGAGAAAGGCCTCGCCATTCTTGAAGATGACGTACGAGTCTTTGATGTTCGCTTTCCCATCCCGCAGCGATTTGACCTCGGTGCCGGTCAGCGCCACCCCCGCCTCGGCCTTCTGCAGGACGAAGTAGTCGTGAAACGCTTTCTTGTTCGACGCGATCAGCTTCTCGCCGGCATCCGGCTTCGTGGCCATGGGGCGGGGATTCTATGCGATGCCTAGTTCCGCGCGCGCCGCGGGGCTTCGCCTCGCCCAGCCCAGATGAATTCGACGTCGTACTCGACAATCTCTTCATCCGCTGTCATCAACGGCAGGCGCTCGATCTGAGATTGCGCGACGAGAAGTCGGTCGAACGGATCGCGATGAAGCAGCGGGAGAACGCCGACGCGTAATGCATGGTTAATTTGGATGGGGAGAGGAGCCATAGCCAGAGACGCCATGCGTGAGCTAACGAAGGCGTCCGGCGGCTCGGGTAGCCGCAGTTTGCCGATTGAAAACTTGATGGCGATTTCGATCGCACTTACCGCCGAAAAGACGACTGTGTTGTCCTTGCTCTCGATGAGGTCCACCGCGAGCGGTTTCAGTCGTTCAGGTGATGTGATCGCCCAAAGCCAGCAATGCGTGTCGATCAGAAACCGCATCAGGTCCAGGTTTCCGGATCGACGGGATCATCAAAATCCTCGCTGATAAACACAATGCCTCGATCGGCTCCAAGCACGCGTCTCGCGGAAGGCTTGGGCACGGCAATCAGCTTCGCTACAGGCTGGCCGTTGCGAGCAATCGTGACTTCCTCCCCTGCTTCGACCTGGGCGAGCAAGCGAGAAAGATGGGTTTTCGCTTCATGGACATTGACTTCGATCATGACCGTAGGAGATTAGCTTAGCTAGATGACTTAGTCAATACAATCGCGCCGTGAGGAACGGCACCGCGGTCTGATGCGTGTCGCGTCGCGACGCGGCCTTGTCGCACTGCGACGCGGGGCGCATCACGCTGCGACACGGCCTCGTCGCACTGCGACGCGGTGCGCATCACGCTGCGACGCGGCCTCGTCGCACTGCGACGCGGTGCGCATCACGCTGCGACACGGCCTCGTCGCACTGCGACGCGGGCGCATCACGCTGCGACGCGGTGCGCATCACGCTGCGACACGGCCTCGTCGCACTGCGACACGGTGCGCATCACGCTGCGACACGGCCTCGTCGCATTGCGACGCGGGCGCATCACGCTGCGACACGGACTCGTCGCGCTGCGACACGGACTCGTCGCGCTGCGACACGGGCTTGTCGCACTGCGACACGCGGGTTTCGAGGCGAAATCTGATGACGATCGGCTCAGATCGATCGCCGTCTACGCGAGTCTACCAGCGCCGAGGATGATCCGCAGACATACGCAGAAAAGCCGTCCTTCATCTGCGTGCTATCTGCGCGATCTGCGGATAGCGATGCCTAATACAACCGTGCCGTCAGAAACGGCACCGCCGTCTCGACCCGCAGGATTCGTTCGCCGATCGAGATCGGAGTAAAACCAATCCGCTCCAGCGATGCGATCTCTGCGTCGATGAAGCCGCCCTCGGGGCCGATGACCAGCGTTACCGGTTCGCGCACGTTGCGCGGGCACTCCTCGCTTGCTTGCGGATGCGCGACCAGCGCGCGCGTGGCGGCGGCGATCGAGGGCAGCTCGTCCTCGACGAACGGGCGGAAAAGGCGCCGCGTATCGATGGACGGGAGAACCGTATCGCGCGCTTGCTCGAGTCCGAGGATGGATTGTGTGCGCAGGTTTTCGGGAGTGAGTCGGGGCGAGCTCCAGTAGCTTTTTTCGACGCGCCAGGCGTTGATCAGAACGATGCGCTTGATGCCGAGGGATGTCGCGCCAGCGATGACGCGGTTGAGGACTTTGGGGCGCGGCAGCGCGAGGATGAGCGTCAGCGGAAGCGGCGGCGGCGGATCGCGGTCGAGCGCGACGTCCATTTCCAGAGCATCGTCGCCGAGCTGCGTGATCGTGCCGCGGCCGATGCGTCCGTTGGCGATGCCGACGGCGAGCGACTCCCCTGCCGCGGCGCGATGGACGTCGCGCACGTGCTGCAGGCGGCGGCCGGTCAGGCGCACGCGCGAGTCGGAGATGAAGTCGTCGTCGAAGAGAAGGATCAGGTTCACGGGCGTTGCAACGATAATCCCGTCCGCATGAGCGTGCAGCCGGATCGGAAGTGGGAGGCGTTTGCGGAGCGCGAGCCGTTCTTCGCCGTCTTCACCGATCCGAAGTTTCTGAGCGCGAACCGGACGGCGAATCAGGAGCGCGAATTTTTCGACAGCGGCGAGTTGCTCGTCGACTCGATCTTCCACACGATCCGGAAGCGGCTGGCGTCCGACTTCGCTCCGGAGTCGGTGCTCGAGTACGGCTGTGGTCCGGGACGGCTGGCCATTCCGTTCGCGCGGCGAGCCGGTTCAGTGACGGCGGTCGATCGATCGCCGGCCATGATCGCCGCCGCGCGGCGCGAAGCGGCGAAGCAGAACGTCAGCAACATCCACTTCAAGACCGCGGCGGAGTTTGCGGCGTCGCCGCGCAAGTTCGATCTCGTCAATTCGTATCTCCTCTTTCAGCGTCTTCCACCGGCTCGTGGCCTCGCGCTCTTCCGCGAGCTCCTCGGCCGCATCGGTTCGGGCGGAATCGGCGTCTTCCACTTCCTGTACCGAACAGCAGCGTCGCCGGCGGTGAAACTGACGCGCGGGATGCGCGAGCGAGCCGGCATCGTCAACGGCATCGCCAACATCGCGCGGCGGAAACCGTTCCGCGAGCCGTTCATCCCGAGCCACACGTACGACCTCGATGACGTTTTCCGCATCCTGGTGGAGATGCGATTCGAAAATACGCAGGTGCGCTTCGAACATACCGAAGACATGCACAGCGCGATCGTGTTCGTGCAGGCGCCGATCTCGTTTACGGCCGCCGATCGCGACTTCGAATCGACCGCGGCCGAGTCATCGCCGGACGCGATGATCGACGTGCGCGAGCTGATCGCGCGAACCTCGATCGACGACTTGAATCGCACGGCCGAGGAGTATTTCGCGTCGCTGAAGGAATGGGAGCATCACCTCGCCAAACCGTTTGCGAAGCCGGACGAAGCGCCGCCGATCCTCATCAACGTCGCCACGATGCTGCAAGGCTTGCGGCTTGTGCCGGGGATGACGGTGCTCGAATTCGGCGCGGGAACGGGATGGCTGTCGCGATTCCTGACGCAGCTCGGCTGCCGCGTGATCCTGCTCGACGTCTCCGCGACCGCGCTGCGCATCGCGCGCGATCTGTACGAACGGCAGCCGCCGATCGGCGACCGGCCCACGCCGCAGTTTCTGGAGTACGACGGACGGCGCATCGATCTGCCGGATGCGAGCGTCGAGCGGATCCTTTGTTTTGACGCCTTCCATCACGCGCCGAATCCCGACGATGTCTTGCGCGAATTCGGGCGCATCCTGAAGCCGGGCGGGATCGCTGCATTCGCGGAGCCGGGACCGCGGCACTCGCGTACTCCGTTGTCGCAATTCGAGATGCGCACGTACGGCGTGATCGAAAACGACGTCGACATCCATGCGCTCTGGCGCACGGCGCAGAGCTGCGGTTTTCGCGATCTGAAGCTGGCCGTCTTCCACACGCCGCCGTTTCACGTTTCGCTCGACGACTACGAAGATCTGCTCGCCGGCGGCGCAATGGCGGCCAAGTGGGTCGGAGCGACGCGCGCGTTTCTGCGCGACGTGCGCGGTTTCTTTCTGTTCAAGGAAGGGACGGAGCGGATCGACAGCCGCAGTCCTTCAGGCCTCGCCGCGGACGTCGCGGCGACTTTATTCGAGCCGGTCACTGAAGGGCGTCCGATCGTCGTCGATGCCACCGTCACGAATCGCGGGACTGCGGTCTGGTTGCCGTCGGATGCCCAATTCGGCGGCGTCGCACTCGGCGCACACCTGCACGACGTCAGCGGAAAACTGATCACGTTCGATCTGCATTGGGAACGCCTGACCGAGCCGCCGCGCGAAATTGAGCCCGGCGAAACGGTGCGCGTGCGGATGTCGTTGCCGCCGCAGCCGGCCGGCCGCTACACGCTCGAAATCGATTGTGTGGCAGCGGGCGTGGCGTGGTTCGCGCAGCTCGGGTCGCGTCCGGCGCAGTTGGCGCTGGAGGTCGCGCGCACCGATGTATGATGCGCGCGCATGAACATCGAAACCCGCAAAAAAGGCGACGTTGTGATCGTCGATTTTGAAGGCCGCCTCGCCGTCGGCGTCGGCGACGACCTCCTCCCCCGCCTCATCGAACAGCTCCTCGGCGAAGGCAACCGCAAGATCCTGCTCAACCTCAGCGACATGGATTACATCGACAGCAACGGCCTCGGCGAGCTCGTACAGAGCCTGAAGGTCTCCGGCCGCCACGGCGCGTCGCTGCGGCTGCTCAAGCCGCAGGACCGCGTGAAGAAGACGCTCAAGCTCACGAACCTGCTGCCGATGTTCAGCGTCTACGACACCGAGGCGGACGCGTTAAAAGCCTTCGAGAATAATTAGCCGGCACGGCCGGCGGCGTTGGTTGCCCAAGGCTCGGCCGCCATTTGCTCTTCGAACGTTCTACGGCGCGGGCGTAAAATTAGTATTTACAGACGTCAGTGCGTACAGTAGACTCTCCGCACAAAAGGAGAGCCATGCACCTCTTCGTTACGTCCATCCGAGCCGCCTGTATCACTTACCGATCACCAACGGCACGCTCCGCGGCAGAATCACGCTCTGCGACTGACTGCCGTTGATCACCTGCGCGTACCAGTCGTCCGATTTCGCCGCGCCGGCGTGGTCCTGCAGATAGCGCGCGAGCTTGTACACGTCTTCCTGCGCCATGCGGATGCAGCCGTGTGATGCGGCCGAGCCGAGGGAGTCTTCGGCGTCGGTGCCGTGAATGTAGTAGTCGGGCTCCTGGAAGAAGATCTTCACGATCTTCATCGGATTCTTCGGATCGCCCGGCCCGGCAGGCTTCTTCCCTTTCGCCCACTTCTCGTCGGGCGGATGCCAGGAGGGATTCCAGACGATGTGCTTGACGGTGAACTGCCCCATCGGCGTCGGCTTCGACTTCGTGCCGACGGCGACGCTGTAGCGGCGCATCTCCGTCCCTCCGATGCGCACGACGAGAATCTTTTTCTGCGTCGACACCGCCATCGTAAGCGGGCCGGTGACGACGTCTGCGGCAAACGAGGGAAGAGCGATGAAGAACAGCAGGATGGGGAGAATCGATCGCGTTTTCATTCGCCGCTCGCCACCTTTGCTGCACCGCGTTCGGCGATCGCGGGGTGTGCCGCGTCGGCCGAGGTGCTTTTCAGTTTGCGGAAGAGCGCCCAGTAGACGCTGAGGGATCGTTCGAACACCCACAGCGGCGCGCAGAGGCACGCGCGCAACGGGAAGAATGTCGTCGCCCCTCCTCGCCCGCGCAACGCCAGGACCATCGATCCGAATGCGATCGCGCTGGCGTATCCGCCCGCGAGGCGAAGGCCGCCGAACGTGGCCAGCACGATGGCCACCGGCAGCAGGGCGAAGAAGAACGCGCTCTTGACGGGGAGAGCGAAATCGTCGTCGGCCTGGCGCGGACGATCGCGCAACCAGTGATCGAGCGGCGGCGGCAGGCGGCGGACGAAGACTTCGCATGCGGAGAACACTTCCGCGCCCTGCGACGCCAGACGTCGTACGGCATCCTCGCCATTCGACCATGCGATGTCGACGCCGCGCAGGCCGCGCACGGACGATTTGCGGATTCCGAACGTGGCGCCGTGATCGGGCAGCGGCTCCACGCCGCGGTGGACGAGCATCCGTCCCGCCTCGATCCCGCTCCACCACGGAAGCGGCTCGAAGTAGTCCTGCGGCTCGACGACTTCGTGGAGATCGAGCAGGTCGCAGACGTTTTCGATGGCGTCCGCGTGGTAGCGGACGTTCTCGTCGGCCACGATGATCTTGTCGCAACTGCTGACGTCGACAGCGGCGCGGACGGCGTCGATGCCGCCATTGAAGTTGCGATGCCGCGGCCGCGCGGCAATGTGGCGCGACACCCAGCGAAGGACGGCGCGATTGCTCTCGAAAATCGGCGACGGCGATCCGTCGACGACGATCACTTCACAGCCGAATACGGAAACGACGGAGAGGTAGGAGGCGAGGTCTCGGAGATCGTCAGCGGGCTCCCGGTCGCGCTCGAGCACGACCAGGTAGGTGCACCGAAGATCCTGCGGATTGCGGTGTCTCATGCACGTTTGCAAAAGCGAGGTGTGTGCCATGAGCGGGGTGGCGGCTGTCGGGTGTCGGCTGTCGGGATGTGGCCGTGAGACGCTGAGTAGCGCGCCTCTCCCCGACACCCGACCCCGTGGCACATCCTTTGCCGCTCGCACGCGCATGGTCCGGGGGACACGCAGCGACTCGATGGTGAAGGTCTGGCCGGGGACGCCCTATCCGCTCGGCGCGACGTACGACGGCGCCGGGACGAATTTTTCCGTCTTCTCCGAGCCGGCCACGCGCGTCGAACTTTGTTTCTTCGACGACGACGGCAAACAGAGCTGCGTCGATCTGCCGGAGATGACGGGATTCATCTGGCACGGCTACGTTCCGAACATCGGTCCCGGTCAGCGCTACGGATTTCGCGTGCATGGACCGTGGGGACCGGGCGCCGGCGATCGCTGTAATCCGTCGAAGCTGCTGCTCGATCCGTACGGCAAAGCGGTCGATGGACAGGTGCAATGGAACGAGGCCGTGTTCGGGCATTTCTTCAACGATCCGGACGCGAGGAACGACGCCGACTCGGCGCCGTTCATGCCGAAGTCGGTGGTCACGAATCCGTACTTCGACTGGTCGAGCGATCGTTATCCGCGCACGCCGTGGCACGAGACGATCATTTACGAGGTCCACGTCAAAGGATTCACGCAGCGGCATCCCGAGGTTCCGGAAAATCTGCGCGGGACGTATGCCGGGCTCGCGCATCCGGCAGCGATCAAGCATCTGAAGACGCTCGGCATCACCGCGGTCGAGCTCCTCCCCGTCCACCAGTTCATCCACGATTCGCTGCTGCTCCAGCGCGGGCTGCGCAATTACTGGGGCTACAACTCCATCAGCTATCTCGCGGCGCATAACGAGTACTCGTCGGGCGGTCAGACCGGACAGCAGGTGCAGGAATTCAAGCAGATGGTGAAGACGCTGCACGAGGAGGGCATCGAAGTCATCCTCGACGTCGTCTACAACCACACGGCCGAGGGCAATCACCTCGGGCCGATGCTTTCGATGAAGGGCATCGACAACGCCGCGTACTACCGGCTGATGCCCGACGATCCGCGCTACTACATGGACTACACCGGCACGGGCAACAGCCTGAACATGCGCCATCCGCACGTGCTGCAACTGATCATGGATTCGCTGCGCTACTGGCACCTGGAGATGCACGTGGACGGCTTCCGTTTCGATCTGGCGTCGACGCTTGCCCGCGAGCTGCACGACGTCGATCGGCTCAGCGCGTTCTTCGACATCATCCAGCAGGATCCGGTGCTCTCGCAGGTGAAGTTGATCGCCGAGCCGTGGGACGTCGGCGAGGGCGGATACCAAGTCGGCAATTTTCCGCCGCTGTGGTCGGAGTGGAACGGGCAGTATCGCGATTCGGTCCGCGATTACTGGCGCGGTACGGATCAAGCGCTTGGCGAGTTCGCCAATCGACTGACGGGAAGCTCGGATCTGTACGCGTGGACGGGACGCCGTCCGTACGCGTCGATCAACTTCGTCACCGCGCACGACGGCTTCACGCTGCGCGATCTCGTCTCGTACAACGAGAAACACAACGAGGCCAACGGCGAGAACAATGCCGATGGTGCGAACGACAACCGCTCCTGGAATGGCGGCGCCGAGGGACCGACGGATGATGAAGCGATCAACGCGTTGCGGGCGCGGCAGCAGCGGAACTTTTTGACGACGCTGGTGCTGTCGGTGGGCGTGCCGATGATCTGCGGCGGCGATGAGATCGGACGCACGCAGCAGGGCAACAACAATGCATATTGCCAGGACAACGAGATCTCCTGGTTCGACTGGGAGCACGTCGATGAGGAGTTGTTCGCGTTCGTCACGCGGCTGATCGAGTTTCGGCGCGAGCACGATGTGTTTCAGCGCCGACGGTGGTTTTACGGACGGCCGTTGCGCGGCGCCGACGTCAGCGACATCGGCTGGTTCAAGCCCGACGGCGAGTTAATGACGGACGACGACTGGCAGAGCGGATTCGCGCGCAGCATCGGAGTCTTCTTCAGCGGACAAGGCATCCCGCCGAACGCGCGCGGCGAGGAGATCGCCGACGACAGTTTCCTGCTGCTGTTCAACGCCCACTTCGAGCCGATGCCGTTCCGTCTGCCGACCGGCCCGTGGGGCGAACGATGGGAGACGGTGATCGACACGAACAAGCCCATCCCCGACCTGCGCTCGCATCAGGAACTGCAGGCCGGTGATGAGGTGGCAGTCGAGGGTTACTCGATGATGGTTTTGCGGCGGATCGAATGAATTTCAACCACAGAGACACAGAGATCACAGAGGTGTTCTCTGTGTACTCTGTGCCTCTGTGGTGATTCGCTTTTGACTACGGCAATGTAATCCCCAACGCTGAATTGAACGACGCCTGCTCCGCCGTTTTGAATGCGATGCACGTGTCGATCGCTTCGAGGGCGCGTTTGAGCGAGCGCTCGCCGGCGCCGGCGGGATGCGTGGCGAAGAAGGCCTGCACGTCCGCTTTCATGGCCGGATCGCAGAAGGTCGACGTCGAGCCGGTGATCGCGCCGATTGCGGTCGGGATCTTCTGGTTGAGCAACTCCCAATGCGATTTCGCGGCGTTCCAGCCGATCTGTTTCGCGGCCGGATTGAAGAAGAGCGTGGCGGCCATGCCAGGCAGGTCCTGGCTGCGCACCTGATCGCTGTAGATGAAGTCGACGGCGCGCGCGATGAGCTTCGGATCGCGGAAGAGCGGGATGAGATTGCGGTAGCGGGACGCGATCTCCGGCGTCGGCGCGGTCTTGAGGTGTTCGAGCACCTGATTGAAGAGCGCCTCATCGCCGTTGAACGCGGCGATCGGCAGCGCGCGATCGGCGATGACGGCGTCGACTGAGGAGGGGTCGTTCATGTACTGCTGCGCGACGCGCTTGGCGCCGGCGATCACTTCCGGATCCTCCCCTTCCACGCCGAGAACGCCGAGGGCTGTGGCGCGCATGATGCGCTGCTCCGCGGTCTCGCCGGCAGGCGTGTCCCAGGTGAGCGGCGCATAACCGCGCATCGCTTCGCGGACGTACGTGTGCCACGCGGCGCGGTTGCGGTCGTCGACGAGGCGCGTGTCGAGGAATCCGATGTTGCCGGCGATCGAATTGACCAACGGGCGCTCGGACGGACGCGGCATCGCTTTCATCAACGCCAGATACTCGCCGACGTCTTCGCGCATGCTGCGCATGAGGAGCGATTCGTTGCCGTTGAGCGAAATCAGTTCGGCAGGCGGCATCTCGCCGAGGTGAGCGCGCAGTTTCGCGCGCATGTCGGACGAATAGTCGGTGACGAAATAGCCGGCGCCGTTGCGGCTGAGGAAGAGCGGCCGGTCGCAGGCCATCGTCGTGAACGAATCGGTCGCTTTCGAAATCATCTTGCACGGCGATCCGGCCGCGGCGCCGACTTCATGCGCGCAGATCGGAATCGTCCACGCCTGCGCGACCGGCGGAACGCTCTTCGGCAGCATGCGTTCCTGCGTGATGGCGACGGTGCGCGTGCCGTCGGCGGCGCACGATTCGCTCGCGTGCAGCAGCGGCGCGCCGGTCTGATCGACGAACGTTTTCATCACCGCGTCGAACGGCTGTTTCGTCGCGGTGGTCATCGTGCCCCACCAATCCTCGGCCGCCGCATTGCTGTACGAATACTTTTTCAGATAGGCGCAGATGCCGTCGCGGAACGTCTCCTCGCCAACCCAGTTCTCCTGCATGCGCAGCACGGCCGCGGTCTTGCCGTAGGCGATGCCGTCGAAGAGCGCGTTGATCTCGTTGCGCGTCTCCGCCTTCATCCGGATCGGGCGTGTGGAGCGCGCGCTGTCGACGCCGAGGGAGCCGTTCGTGTTGCCGACTTCATCGAGATCGACGCGCCATTCCGGATGCCAGACCTTCAGCGGCTTCGCCGTCATGAACGTGGCGAATCCCTCGTTGAGCCAGATGTCGTCCCACCACTTCATCGTGACGAGATCGCCGAACCACTGGTGCGCGATCTCGTGGGCGATCGTGCTGGCCACGCCGCGCTGCCGCTCCACCGAGGAATGCGCGTCGTCGAGGAGAAGGGCCGTGTCGCGGAACGTGATCGCGCCGGCGTTTTCCATCGCGCCCGCTTCGAAATCGGGAATGGCGATGAGGTCGAGCTTTCCGAACGGATACTTGATCCCGTAGTACTTGTCGTAAAACGAAATGGACGCTTCGGCCGCCGTCACCGCGAACTTGCCGAGGTCCTGCATGCCGGGCACGGAGCAGACGCGGATGGGAATGTCGTCGACGCCGCCGCTGACGCATTGGAAGTCGCCGACGAGCATGGCCACGAGATACGTCGACAGCTTCTGCGTCGTGCGGAAACGGATGGCGTGCTTGCCGGGACCGGCCGGCGTGTCGGCGGCGATGGCGCCATTGGAAATGGCGGTGTCGCCGTTATCGACGACGAGCGTGATGTCGAACGTCGACTTCATGGCCGGCTCGTCGAACGACGGAAACGCGCGGCGCGCATCGGTCGGCTCAAACTGCGTGACGGCGTATTTGCGCTTCGCCGTTTTACTCAGGTAGAGGCCGCGCAGTTGCGATTGGAGAATGCCGTCGAACGAGATTCGCAGCGAGGCCTTTCCCGGCGGAATGGTCTGCCCGAACTTGAACGAGGCCATCTCGTTCGGCACGTCGTACGTGATGGTCGGATTCATCATCTTGCTGCCGCTGGCGAGGACGACGTCGTGGATGACGATGTCGGCGCTGTGCAGCGTGATCGTGTCGACCGGCTCTTTGACGGTGACGTCGATCGTCTCGTTGCCGCTGAATTTTTCAGTCGGCAGATCGGGCGTGATGGTGATGGCGTAGTGATCGGGAATAACGCTCTGCGGCAGGCGGGCAGCGGCAAGCGGAACGGCGGCGAGGAGAAGAGCAGAGAAGAGCAGGCGTCTCATGGGACGCACAGGATACCGTCAGAAATCGCACACGGTTTCCTGTTGCAGTTTCGTTTCGCAGACGGCACAAGGGACGGCCGAGGCGCCTCAGGCATAACTTGCGCAGGGCATCGTCTGCCGCGATGACCACATCCGAAGCGACGATTGCGATCCCGATTCAATCCGGCTGGAAGCGCGGCGAACCGCGCGATGAGCTCCTCACGCGCGAATGGCTGGTCACAAACGCCCTCGGCGGCTACGCCTCCGCCACGATCGGCGGCGCCAACACGCGCCGCTTTCACGGCTTCCTCATCGCCGCGCTCCCCGCTCCGCTCGGGCGCACGATGATGTTCAACCACCTCGAAGAAGTGCTCGAAGGTCCCGATGGACTCTGCTGGCGCCTCAGCGGCGATGAGCACGGCGGCCGCGAGGTGGCATTCCCCGAGGACGGCATCCTCGAGGAGTTCGCGATGGAGAACGGCCGGCCGGTCTGGCGCTTCTCCGGCAAGGGCATCCGCATCGAGAAGCGCGTGCTGATGCCGCATCTGCAGAACACGGCCTACATCGTTTATCGATTGCTGGAAGGTCCGAATGGACTACGTCTTCGCCTTCGTCCGTCGCTGCATTTTCGTCCGCACGAAGGTCTGGTGGCCGGCCAGCAAATCGATCAATGGAAAGTGACGATCACCGAAGATGGCCGCGGAATGGAGCTGTGCGACGGCGACAAGTTTCCGCCGCTGCGCCTTCTGGCATTTGGTCATGCGCGCATCGAACAAGATCCGCGTTCGTTCGAGCACGTTCTTTATCGCATCGAGAAAAGCCGCGGCTACGAGCACGAGGGCGAGCTGTGGAGTCCCGGCGTCATCCACATCGATCTCACGCCCGGCAGAGACTGCGGCCTCGTGGCCTCGGTTGAACCGTGGGAGGTCGTGAAGGCGCTTCCCTGCGCCGATGCGTCGTCCGCCGAAGACGAGCGCGTGGCGAAAATGCTGACGATCTCGCGCCAGACCGATCCGTTCGCCTGCCTGCTCGTTCTGGCCGCCGACCAGTTCGTGATCCATCCGCACACGCGCGTGGCGGAGGAAGCGCGCGTGCGCGCCGCGGGCGACGAGCCGCGCACCGTCATCGCCGGCTATCACTGGTTCACCGACTGGGGCCGCGACACGATGATCAGCCTCGAAGGCCTGACCCTCTGCACCGGCCGCTTCCGCGAGGCCGGCAACATCCTGCGCACGTTTGCCTCGTACATCCGCGACGGTCTGATCCCGAATATGTTCCCCGAGGGCAACAACGAAGGGCTGTATCACACGGCCGACGCCACGCTCTGGTTCTTCCACGCCGTCTGGCGCTACGTCAAGGCGACGAACGATCGCGAGACGCTGCGGATGCTCATCCCCAAACTGCTCGACGTCGTCGACCATCACCTCCGCGGCACGCGCTTCAACATCCACGTCGATCCCGCCGACGGGTTGCTCGCGCAAGGCGCCGAGGGCTACCAACTCACCTGGATGGACGCGAAAGTCGACGGCTGGGTGGTCACTCCTCGGCGCGGCAAGGCGGTCGAGATCAACGCGCTCTGGTACAACGCGCTGCGCATCCTCGAACAGTTCCTGATCGAGGAAAAAGACGATGCGACCGCCCGCCGCATGGACGAACACGCGTCGCGCGCCCGCAAGTCGTTCAACGAGCGCTTCTGGTACGACGAAGGTCAATATCTTTACGACGTCGTCGACACGAACGACACGGCGCTGCGTCCGAATCAGATTTTCTCGATCTCACTCGACTTCCCCATCCTCGACGAAAGCCGCTGGCGCCGCGTGCTCTCCGTGGTTCAGGAGGAGCTGCTGACACCGGTCGGCCTGCGATCGCTGTCCCGCTCCCACCCCGACTACAAACCGGCCTACGACGGCGACCTCCGCTCCCGCGACGCCGCCTACCACCAAGGTACGGTCTGGGGCTGGCTGATCGGACCATTCATCGACGCCTGGCTGAAAGTACATCCGTCCGATCTCACCACCGCCCGCCAGTTCCTCGACGGCTTCCGCGACGAGCTCGGCGCCTCTGCCATCGGCACGATCAGCGAAGTCTTCGACGCCGAGCCGCCCTTCACGCCCCGCGGCTGCGCCGCGCAGGCGTGGAGCGTCGCCGAGGTACTCCGCGCGCTGACGAAGTTGCGCGCGGCGTAGCGCTGGCGTTATCCCGCTGCGCTCCACGGATTAAACAGAGGAACTCCCGTCAGGCGAACATCCGATGTGTTCCGGGTGACGAATGTCAGTCCATGATGAAGCGCGGTCGCAGCGAGTTGCGCGTCGATCGTGGGCAGCGTTACGTGCTGACGCTTCGCGAGCGCCTCGATTTGGCCCCAGCGCTCGGCGACCCATTCATCAAACGGAAGAATCCGATCTGCGAAGCGTACCCGGAGATCGTGATCGAGCCAGCTCTGGAGAGCGCCGCGCTTCGGTTCATCTTCATCAAGAAGGTCGATCCCCTTTCGAATCTCTCCGATGGTGATGACGCTTAGATGCAGCAGATCCTCGGGCGTTGCCGCAATCCAGGCCGCAACCGAGCGCGCCGGACGCAGTTTCATCAGTTCCGAAATGACGTTCGTATCTAACAGGTAACCCGAGGAGGGAGCTACCACTTGATCGTTCTCGTGATGTCGCGCTTACGCGTGAGATGAAGCTCATTTCCTCCGGGGGCGGATTGGAAGAATTCGAGAAGCGACTGCGGCTGCTGGGCAATCTCGCCGATCCGATCGAATTCTTCGGCGCGCAGGATGACGACCTCTTCTCCGCCCTGCTTCGCCACCCGTTGCGGGCCATCGGACCGCACCCGCTTGAATAGCTCGCTGAACTGCGCTTTTGCTTCGTGTAATTGCCACACTCGAGGGCTCGCCATGAGGTTAGACTATATGGACTAGTCAAATAGGTCAAGATTGTCGTCGCTCATCTGTCGCTAGCGATCGCATGGCTCATCCGTTACGACAGGCCATTCCAGGAATGCCGCCGCCAAAATTCGACTTTACCTCCCAACTGACCGAACGGTCATTCGGTGGTGGCGACGCTATTGCAGCCCCACCGCGAGGCGATTTGTACGCATGCTGTCGAAACGACTTTCCTTTCTTCTTCTCGCCATCTCCGTCAGCGCACGAGCACAAACGCAGCCGCTCCGGCTCACTCTCGGCGACGCCATCCGCAGGGCCCTCGGCACGGGGACGACGGCCGAGCTGGCTCGCTCGAATGAGGAGCTGGCGCGGATTGCGCGTTCCGAGGCGCTGAATGCGCTGCTGCCGCAGGCCGATGCGAAGTTGATGCGGTACAACCAGTCCATCAATCTCGCGACGTTCGGCTTCACGCTGCCCGGTTTTCCGGCGGTGGTCGGTCCGTTCAACGTGACCGACGCCCAACTCGCGGCGGCGGTGCAGGTGTTCAACATGGCCGCGCTACGGCGGTATCAATCGCTGCAAAGCTCGGCCAATGCGACGCACTTTCAGAGCGAACAGGCGGAGAATGACGTCGCGGCGGCCGTGGCGCGTTTGTATCTGATGGTGCAGCGCGCGCAGAGTCAGATCGATGCGCGCCAGGCCGACATCACGTTGTTCACGCGGCTCCTGCAGACGTCGCAGGACGAGTTCAAAGCAGGCACCGGGACGCGGCTCGACGTTGCACAAGCAAATGTGCAGCTCGCGCGGGCGCGACAGGCTTTGCTGGTCGCGCAGAACGATCGTCAGAATGCGGCGCTGGCGCTGCTGAACGCGGTCGGCGCGGATGAGTCGAGCGACATCGTCCTCACGGATGTACCAGCCGTTCCGACGACCGTTCCCGCGATCGATACCTCGCTGGCCTCGGCACGGACACAGCGTCCGGAGTTGCGCCAGGCGGAAGAGAACGAGCGCGCCGCGAAACTCACCGTCGACGCGGCGCGAGCGCGGCTGCTGCCCTCCATCTCGCTCGATTTCGAAGGCGACATGAGCGGCAATCACACGGATGACCTTCACTGGACACGCCGTATCGCCGCGAACCTCGGCGTGCCGCTGTTCCACGCCGACATCAACGCCAATATCGCCCGCGCCAAAGTGATGCTGCACGACGCGCAGACGCGCCGTTCGCAACTCGAGCGCGACGTCGAGCAGGACGTCCGCCGCTCGCTGATGACGCTGCAGAACGCCGAGTCGCGCGTCGGCGTGGCGACGGAAAACGTGAAAGTCGCCGAAGAGGCGCTGACGGTATCGCGGGATCGGAGAGCGGCGGGATACGGATCGCCGATCGAAGTCGATCGCGCGCAGGACGCGTACCGGCAGGCGCATGAAGATCTCATCGCCGCGCAGTCGGACGCCGCCGCGGCGCAGTTCGATTACGAACATGCCACCGGCGCGATCCGCGGCTACTTCCGAAACACAGACACGCGATCGACGGGAGCGGCGGGAAGTGTTCCGGTCGCGCCGCCGATGCCGAGTGGGGCCACACCTTCGGTTCCGCCGAATGCTCCGGAAGCGAATCCGCCGCTGATGCCGCCCGGCAGCGCCGTCACGGCGCCGCCGCAGCCCGTCATGCCGCAACAAGTACCGCAACAATTGCCCTCGCAGGTGCCGGCAACTCCGCCGCCCGCGCCGCAGCCTCCTCCGCCAGGAGTGCAGCCGTGACCTCGACAGCCGCGGTGTTGAACGCGGCCGGCGGGGTGTCGACGCAGCAGGAGCGCCAGCCGGTCAACAAATGGCTCGTCACGGTGTCGATCACCTTCGGCACGCTGATGGGCGCGATCGACGCCTCGATCGTCAACGTGGCCGTGCCGCATCTCACCGGCTCGCTCGGCGTCACCATCGAGCAGATCACCTGGGTCACGACCGGCTTCGTCATCGCCACGGTCATGGTCATGCCGCTGACGGGATTCCTGGCGCGCCTGTTCGGTCAGAAGCGCGTCTACATGACGTGTCTGGCGCTCTTCGTGATCGGATCCGCACTGTGCGGGATGGCGCGCACGCTGCCGATGCTCGTCTTCTGCCGCATCCTGCAAGGGCTCGGCGCCGGCGCGCTGCAGCCGACCGAGCAGGCGATCCTGCGTCAGACGTTTCCGCCCAAAGAGCAGGGCATGGCCATGGCGCTCTTCGGAATGGCCGTCGTGCTCGGCCCCGCATTCGGACCAACCCTCGGCGGATACATCGTCGACAACTATTCGTGGCCCTGGATTTTCTACATCAACGTTCCGATCGGCATCATCTCGCTGCTGATGGTGTCGCGATTCGTGCACGAGCCTGAGGATGTGCGCGCGGCGATGCACACGATGGCCGAGCGGCAGAAGAAAAATATGGACTGGAGCGGCATCGTGCTGCTCTTCATCGGCCTCGGCACGATGCAGTACGTGCTCGAAGAGGGCAACCGCAACGACTGGTTCCAATCGGGCGAGATCAAACTGATCACGCTCGTGGCCATCATCTCGCTGGTCGCTCTGGTGATTCGCGAGTTGAGCGCGCGCGTGCCCGCCGTCGACTTCTCGCTATTCAAAGACGTGATCTTCACCTCGGGCACGCTCATCGGCGCGGTGATGTTCGCGATGCTGATGGCCGTCACGTTCCTGCTACCGCTGTTCATGCAACTGCTCCTCGGATTCACCGCCACGCAGGCCGGCATCGCGCTGATGCCGCGAAGCTTGTGCATGCTCGTGGTCATGCCGATCATCGGCCGGATTTACAACACCGTGTCGCCGCGGCTGGTCATCGCCTTCGGCATCGTCCTCTTCGCGTACACCGCCTGGATGATGGGCCACTACACGCTGGCGACGTCGCGCAACAACGTCATGCTGGCGCTGATCCTTCAGGGCGTCGCGTTCAGTTGCCTCTTCATCCCGCTGACGACGATCGCGCTCAGTTCGATTCAGCGGCATCGGCTTTCCGACGCGACGGGACTCAACTCGCTGCTGCGCCAGACCGGCGGATCAGTCGGCCTTGCGGTGTTCGCAACGCTGCTCTCGCGCTACGCGACCACGGCGCGCGAGGGGTTGCTGCACAATTTTTCGGGGCCGACGATGCAGGCGCGAATCGCCGCCATCCAGCGCATGCTGCAAAGCCGCGGTATGGACACATTCACGTCGCGCCAGGCCGCGGCGCGCATGATCGACGGCCAGCTCCGCCAGCAGGCCATGGTCATCTCGTTCGAAAAACTCTTTTATCTTTCCGGAATCCTGTTCCTCCTCGTTCTGCCGCTGGTCTTCTTTCTGAAGATGCCGGAGGACGCGGAGAAGATCGATGTTCATGTGGAGATGTAAATGACGACGACTGAATCAACCGCCGGCGCGATGCCGGAGATCGCCGAGCACGAGCCGGCCATCGCTCCCTCCAAGGCCAAACGCCTTTACTTCATCCTCGGCGGCGCCGTCCTGCTGCTGCTGATCGGCTACGGCATCTTCGCGATGCTCTCCTCCGGCAAGGCGGGGACTGACGATGCGCAGGTCTCCGCGGACATCGTTCCGGTCGCCGCGCGCGTGGCGGGACAGGTCACGAACGTCTACATCCACGAAAATCAGCCGGTGCATGCCGGACAGGTCCTCGCGGATCTCGATCCGTCCGATGCACAGGTGAAAGTGGCGCAGGCCGAGGGCGATCTGCAAACGGCCCAGGCTCAGGCAGCCGATGCTGATGCGCGCACGGCCGTGACCTCGGCCACCGCCCGCGGCGCACTGACCTCGGCACAGGGAGCGCTGCAAAGCACGCGCGAAAGCGTCGATACGTCGTCGGCGTCGATCACCGAGGCGCGCGCCGCGGTGACGCGCGCTCGCGCGAACGCGGAAAAAGCGCGGCTCGACTTTCAACGCGCCGAGGAGCTGGGGGGAAAGGGCGACATCTCGCGAGCGCAGGTCGACGCGGCTCGCGCTGCCCACGAATCCGCCGACGCCGATCTGGCGCAGGCCAACGCGCGCCTGACGGCGAGTGAAAATGCGCGGCAGGCCGCGCAGGCGAATGTGCAGGCTGCACAAGGACGTGTGCAACAAAGCGCGCCCGTGCAGGAGCAGATCACGGCCGCGCAGGCGCAGGCGCGCATCGCGCACGCGCGCGTCACGACCGCCGAGGCCGCGTTGCGCGCGGCGCAGCTCAACCTGTCGTACACGAAGATCGTCGCGCCGAGCGACGGCATCGCGTCGAAGCTGAGCGTCCACCCCGGCTCCTACGTCACCGCGGGAATGCCGATCGTGCAACTCGTGCCGCGCACGACCTACGTCCTCGCGAATTTCAAGGAGACGCAGTTGCGCGACATGCGTCCCGGTCAGCGCGCCACGGTCCGCATCGACGCTCTCGGGCGGCGCGATTTCGAAGGGAAAGTGGAGAGCCTCTCCGGCGGAACGGGAGCATCGTTCTCGCTGCTTCCCCCTGACAATGCATCGGGCAATTTCGTGAAAGTCGTCCAGCGCGTTCCGGTGCGGATTTCGTGGAGCGGACCGCCAGCGGATCAGGTACCGGTCGGTTCATCGGCCGAGGTCACGGTCTACACCAAGTAGAAAAGTCGACCGTTCCGTGGTCAGTCGCTCTCGCAGCGACTGGCGGCTGCTATCCGGCAGCGCCACGCACGCCTACAATCTTCTCCTCGTTCCCCAACGACAATTGAGAAAGAGGAGAAGATTCATGCGCTGCAGAACTCTCGCCGCTACCGTCCTCGTCGCGTTCACCGCCGCACTCGCTTTTGCTGACGACCCGAAAGCCAAGGCCGGCCCCAGTCAGGCCGAGATGGAGGCGATGATGAAGGCCGCCACACCGGGCGACGCTCACAAGAAGCTCAACGCCATGGCCGGCACGTTCAACGCCGACGTGAAGATGTGGATGCAGCCCGGCGCGCCTCCCTCCGGCGGTACGGGGGTGGCTGAGAACAGTTGGGCGCTCGACGGCCGCTTCCTCCAACAGAACTTCACCGGCAACTTCATGGGCATGCCCTTCAGCGGCGTCGGCTACACCGGCTACGACAACATCAAGAAGAAGTACATCGGCACGTGGATGGACACGATGACCACGTCGATGATGATTTCCACCGGCAGCGCGAACGCCGACGGCAAGTCGTACACGTTCACGTCATCGATGGACGATCCGATGACCGGCAAACCATCGCCGGTGAAAGAGACCGTGACGGTCCTCGACGACGATCACCACACGCTGGAGATGTGGAGTCCCGGGCCCGACGGCAAGATGTTCAAGATGATGGAGATCGCCTACACGCGGAAGAAGTAGCGGATCCTGCAGGGCCGCAGCGCGGCCCTGCATTTGACTGATCTACATTCCGCTCGGGTGAATGATGTTGAACATCGCGCCCTGCGGGTCGGCGCAGACGGCGAAGCGGCCGACGTTCGGGATTTCGTGCGGGCCCATGTAGATCTTGCCGCCGCCCGATTTGATCTTCTCGACGGTCGCATCGGCGTCAGCGACGCAGATGTACGGCGTCCAGGCGGTCGGCATCCCCTGCATCTCCGGCGTGATCTGCATCATGCCGCCGATGCCGGTCGATCCGAGATCGATCTCGGTGTACTCGGGGCTGACCTTCAGATTCCAGCCGAAGAGAGTCTTGTAGAACTCGCGCGCGCGCTCGATGTCGGGCGTCATCAGCTCGTTCCAGCAAAGCGTGTTGTTGTCGCCGCGGATCGTGGCGCCGATAGTCTTGCCCGCCTGCCACAAACAAAGCGACGCGCCGGTTGGATCGGCGATGACGGCCATACGGCCGACGTCCATCACGTCGAACGGCGGCGCGATAACGTTCCCGCCGTTTTCCTGCGCACGCTGCGCGGACTCATCGACGCTGCTCACGCTCACGTACGAGTTCCACGCCGGCGGATGCTCCTTGTTTTCGTAGAGCGCGCCGAGGTCGTGGCCGTCCACCTGGAGCATCGTGTAGACGCTACCGTCGGGAAGCGGGATGTCGTTGATCTTCCATCCGAAGACCGATGCATAGAACGACTTCGCCGCGGCGGCATCGTTCGTGGCCAGCTCGATCCAGCAGAACATCCCGGGCTCGTATTTGTCGATGACGGGCATTTCGTAATTCCTCCGAAGGCGCGAATTCTAGTGAAGTTTCAGCCCCGTCGCCTTCTCGATCTCACTCGGGTCGTCGAGCAGGATCCACGTCAGGATCGACACCGGCAGCGAGCCGTGCGCGATCAGATCGTCGTGAAATTGACCGAGACGAAACTCGGCGCCTTTCGCGTCGCGATAGCGGCCGAGCAGGCGCATGATCTGCCACTTGCCGGTGATGTAGCTGATCTTCTGCGTCGGCGATGACGCGGCGCCGGCCGCCTCCCCTTCCGCCGCTTCCTTATCGAGTCCGCCGCCGTCCATGAAGTAGTTCACGCCTTGTTCGAACGACCATCGTCCGGTGTGCAGGTTGACGTCGACGCCGATGCGCGCGGCGCGATAACGCGAAAGACGCAACACCTGCGCCGCGCCGGCGGAGTCGGGCGCGTACATCCCTTCGCGCACGAGCATCTCCTCGCCGTACAACGCCCACCCTTCGATGAACACACTTTCCGCATGATGGCGGCGGATTTCGTTGTCGAGATGATTGGCGATCGAGATCTGCAGAAAATGTCCGGGAATCCCTTCGTGCCCGAGGATCGGCCGCGGGTCTTCGATGGCCGCGCGAATGTAGAAGTTGTGGCTCTGCGGGTTGTACGTGGGAATGAAGTAGAAGCCGCCGTTGTCGGCGTCGTAGATGCCCGGCGGATTCATGAATCCTCCCGGACTGGTCGGCTTGAATGCTTCGGGAAGTTGTCTAATTTGAAATGCTCCGAGATACGGCGGGAGCATGACCAGGTTGCGGGCCTTGAGGAAGTCGATCATCTCCTGCTCGCGGCTTTCGTACGCGGCGAGAAAGGCCTGCTGATCGGGCGGGATGTTTTTGACGCGCGCGGGATTCGGATCGGCCATGGACGGATCGGCGAGCATGGCCTCGAGCGCGCGGTAGCGTCCCAGCTCCACTTCGCCGAGGTGCGCGACGTCGCGTGAATCCATCGGCAGGAGAAGGATGTGGCGGAGCATGTAGTTGTAATTCGCCTCCCCCATCGGCTTCCAGGCGGTCATCTGCGGCAGGCGTTTTTCCAGCCAGTCGGCAAATCCGTGCAGCGAGTCGATCGCTTCTTCGCGCGCGGCGTCGAGCGAGGTGCGCTCGTCTGCCGAGAGATCGCCGGCGATGGTCATCAGGCTGGTCGAGAAAAGCGGATCGATGGAGCGCGCCGAATCGATGGCCAGTTGCGCGAAGAGGCGAACGGGATTCTTCAGATTCTTTTTGGCCTGCTCCACCATGGCCGGCATTGCCTTGAGCCGCGCGGTGGCCGCGAGTGCGCGCGTCTTCGCGGGCGCGTAATCCTTTTTCAACAGCGAGAAGATGGCGTTGCTGGCCTCCCCGACGTAAACCTGCGGATCGGTTTCCTCGGGTTTCAGCACGCGCTCCGGAAAGTCGGCGCCCTCCAGTTGCGAGCGGAAGAGCAGCCAGTCGATGACGTCGTCCTTCGCCCAGCCGGCGACGTCGGCCGCGCGCACGCGGTCGAGCAGCGCGCGCACGTGCGCGGCGTTGCGCGCGGTCGCGGCGGGCGAGAGGTCGTCGAGCTTGTCGTCGGCGGCGTGATATCCCTGATCGCTGGCGCTGACAGGGTAGGTCTTCTTCTGCCATTCGTAGTAGTCGTGAGCGAGCGAGTGAAGCTCGGCAGGCGTGAGCGGTTTCATTGGCACCGTCGCTTTCTTCGGGGCGGCATACGACGTAGAGGCAACCAGTAGTGCGACGGCAAGCGCAGAGCGTTTCATGCGCGCGAGTGTAGCGTCCGTGCACTCCCCTTGCACGGAAGAGCGGCATGGCAGACAAAAAAGAACCGCAAAGCTACGGCAGCCAGGGCGATTGGGTATCCGGCCACACGGCCCAGAAAGCGAATCCGGAGCAACCCGGCTCGTTCGAAGAGCGTCGCGAAAACGACGCCAGCGCGCCGCACCAGGGCGGCGATACGTCGCCGGTGCAATCGCGCGAACACGCCATGCCCTCCGGTCCGCCCGCCGACTCCGGCCACAACGTGACCGTGTCTGAAAGTGGCGCGAAGCGCGGCGGGTATTTCAGGCAACGCGATTACGAGAAATGATCCGTATCCGCAGATTACGCAGATGTACGCAGATTAGAACGTCGTAATGCCTGCGTACATCTGCGTAACCTGCGGATAAACGTCACCGAGACGCCCACGCCTCCGAAACCGCGCGTCCCTTTTCGAAATCGTCGACGACCAGGATCAACTGATGATCGTGGTCGCTGTAGAGGACTTCGATGTTGACGTCGGCGTCGGCCATGCGGCGGGTTAGCTTGCCCAACTGGCCGGGCTCGGATTGATTGAGGCGTTGGACGAGGACATCGTTGACCGCGAGGACCTTGATGCCCGCGGCTTCGAGCGCGGAGCGCGCGGCGTCGCCATCCTCGAACAGAAAGTGTGCGACGCCATGGCCGTCGACCACCCACGCGCCGCCGCCTTCGATGCTTACGCCGGCGCGGCCGAGGGCGTCGCCCATTTCGGCGAGTGCGCCGGGGCGGTCGTCGAGTGCGATGGCCAGGTCTTTCATTCGTAGCGGAGCGCCTCGATCGGATCGAGCTTCGACGCTTTCGCCGCGGGATAGATGCCGAAGATGATGCCGAGGATCGCGCAGAAACTGAAGGCGAGCACGATGGCCCACATCGGCGTGTGCACCGGCGGCAGTTCCAGCCAGCGTTTGAGGAGCAGGCGCACTGCGGCCGCGCCAAGGTAGCCGAGAGCGATGCCGATGGCACCGCCGAATCCGGATAAGGTGACCGCTTCGATCAGGAACTGGATCAGCACGTCGTAGCGGCGTGCGCCGATCGCTTTGCGGATGCCGATCTCGCGCGTCCGCTCGGTGACCGACACCAGCATGATGTTCATGATGCCGATGCCGCCGACGAGCAGCGCGATCCCGACCACCGCGCCCATGATGCCGGTGGTCGTGTTGAGCACCGTTGAGATCGTCTTCATCAGCTCTTCCTGCGACGTGATCTGAAAATCGTCGGGCTGCCCTTTTTTGAGGTGATGGCGGACGCGCAGGATGTCGCGCACCTGTTCCTTGGCGAGGTCGATGTCTTCGCGCGTGCGGACCTGCAATGCGATCGGGAGATGCTGCATGCGGTCGGGCCCGTAGAGCATCTGCGCGGTGGCGAACGGGATGTAGACGACGTCGTCGGGATCGCCGCCGATCGACGAGCCGCGTTTCTCCATCACGCCGATGACGGTGAAGTTGTTGTCGTCGAGGCGGATGTCTTTGCCGACGGCGTCGGTAAGCCCAAGCTGCCGCGCCGCTTCCGTGCCGAGGACGCACACGCGCTTCTTGGCTTCCTCGTCGAGCGTGCCGAAGAAGCGGCCGTGATCGACGAATTGCCGGGCGACGTCGGGATAGCTTTGGTTGACGCCGTACAGCGTGGCGTCGTGGCGCGTGTCGCCATTTTTCATGGCCACGTTCGCCTGGAAAATCGGCGTGAAATCGCGCACTGCCGTGGCGCCGCGGCGGATGGCGAGCGCATCGTCGAACGTGAGCGAAGGAATCGGCAGGAACGGATTTCCGCGCGACGAGGAGAAGTCGGGAATGACGCGAACGAACGTCGCGCCGATGTTCTCGAGCTGCGACGAGATCTGATACTGCATCCCCTGCACTAGCGAGACGACGGCGATGACGGCGGCGACGCCGATCATCACGCCGAGGACGGTGAGGATCGACCGCATCTTGTTGGCGCCGATGGCGCGGAGTGCGATCTTGACGTTTTCGAAGAACATCCGCGCGTCAGTCTACGTCACGATCTTGCCGTCGCGGATGTGAATGACGCGCTGCGCTTCCTGGGCGACGTCGTCTTCGTGCGTGACCATGATGATGGAGTTGCCGCGCGACGACAGTTCGCGAAAGAGGTCGAGGATCTCGCGGCCGGTCTGCGAGTCGAGGTTTCCGGTTGGCTCGTCGGCCAGCAGCAGCGACGGCTTGTTCACGAGCGCGCGTGCAATGGCGACGCGCTGGCGCTGACCGCCGGAGAGCTCGTTCGGCTGGTGATTCATGCGGTCTTTCAAGCCAACGTTGGAGAGCGCCTCCTCGGCCATCTCGCGGCGTTCGGCGCGGCCGATCTTCGCGTAGACAAGCGGCAGTTCGACGTTCTGCAATGCCGTGGTGCGCGAAAGAAGGTTGAAGGTCTGGAAAACGAATCCGATCTTCTTGTTGCGCACCGCGGCCAGCGCGTCGTCGTCCATCGATTCGACCGGCGTGCCGTCGAGGATGTACTGGCCGGCCGAGGGGCGGTCGAGACAGCCGACGATGTTCATCAGCGTCGACTTGCCCGATCCCGAGGGACCCATGATGGCGACGTATTCGCCGTGATCGATGATGAGGTCGACACCGCGAAGCGCGTAGATGTCCTGCGGGCCGAGCTGATAGGTGCGCGTCAGCTCGCGCATTTCGATGAGGTGGTTCCCGTTGCCGTTGCCGTTGCCGTTTCCGTTTCCGTTCACTTTGAGGCCGTCCCGTTTTGAGGAGTCTTGGACTCTTCTTTCGTCACTTCTACGGAATCGCCGTCTTTCAGTTTCTTCAGCGTGCGGAATGGTCCGGTAACGACCTTGTCGTCCTTCGAAACTCCGGAGACGAGCGCCACATGCGTGGTGTCGCTCACCCCCGTCTTGACCTCCGTCATCTTCACTTTGCCGTCTTTGACGACGAAGACGTACTTCGACTTCGGCGCGTTCTCATCCTCGTCTTCGGTACCGCTCTTCGACTTCGCCAGCGATGGCGGAACGCGCTCGACGACACTCTGGATCGGAACCGACAATGCGCTTCCCGAGGTGGTGGTGATGATCGAGACCTGCGCCGTCATGCCGGGACGCAAACGGTCGTCGGGATTGTCGAACTGGACCTTGACCTTGAAGTAGCGCATGCCGGCGCCAGTGCCCTGCTTGAGCGCGGCGGAACTGCCGATTTCGGCGACATGCCCTTCGTATTCTTTGTCGGGAATGGCGTCGACGTGAACTTTCGACGGCTCGTTCAGACGAATGCCGGTGATCTCGGTCTCGCCTACGTCGGCTTCGACGAGGATTTCGGAGAGGTCGGCGATCACGGCGATCACCGAGCCGGGATTGTTCATCGTGCCGGGGATGACCACTTCGCCCTCGTGTGCGTTGAGCTGCACGGCCCGGCCGTTCATCGGAGAGAGGATCGTGGTGTGATCGAGATCGTTCTGGGCCTGCTGCAACAGCGCCTGCGCCTGAGCGACCCCCTGGTTTGCGGAGTCGTACGCGGCCACGGCATTGTCATGATTCTGCCGGGCCTGATCGAACAACTCCTGCGCCTGGATTCCCTGCTGCTTGAGGTTGAGAGCGCGCTTGTACGCGAATTCGGTCGTGGCCACGTTCGTCTTCGCGCGCGCCACTTCGATGCGGCTGTTCGAGACCGCCGCAGCCGCCCGTGAATACGCGGCCTGATAGGCCGTTCTCTCGAGATCGACGAGGCGCTCGCCTTTCTTTACGGCGTCGCCTTCCTTGAAGTAGAGCTTCTCGATTTTCCCGATGATGTAGGCGCTGATGTTGACCTTGACCTTCGGGTCAACTTCGCCCGGTGCAGTGACGATCGCCTGGATGTTGCGCTGCGTGACCGGCTCGACGTAGACAGGTTCGCCTTTCGATCCGCCCCCGCGAACGCTCGCAAAGATAATGACCGCGACCAGAACGATCGCGCCGATGATGATGAGAGTCTTCTTCATTTATTGGCACGCATCGACTGGATCGCGGGGCCGATCAGTTTCAACAGGAGCACGAGGACCCAGAGGCTGATGATGGTCACGGCCGCTTTCACCTTCGACACGCGCGCGACATACGAGAAGCCGATGATCATCAGCGCCAGGAACCACACCGAGAAGATGTCGAACGAGGAGAGCAGCGCGAACGCCATCGGGTTCGTCTTGTAGTCGACGAGAAATCCCGGATTCGAACGGACCAGAGTCTGCAGCGTCTGCGGGTGGACCATCCCGCCTCTTGCAACGATGACGATCATCGTCACGATGCTTTTGATGATGCTTGGCATCGAGGAGTAACACGTGACGGAGAAGGCCTGCTTGAAATCGCCTTCGCCGCCGAAGATCCGGAATGCGAGCAGGCAGACGCCCGCGATGACGAGCAGGCCGATGAGACTCAGCACCGGCGCGATGTAGGTGAAGACCTTGCCGATCGATGCCGACATGCGGACCGCTCGATCGACCTGTTCCGGCGTCGCGTTCTTGTTCTGCTCCATCGCCTCGCGGGCGGGAGCGGCGAAATCGACGCGCGGCGCCATGACGATGCCGGCGGCAAACGCGACGAGCAGGAGTAACACCAGCGGAACGACCCAGTCCGGCCGGCGCGCGATCGAGGCGAATGTCGCATTCGGCGAGACCAGCACGCCGATGATGCGTTGAAACGAATTCGGCGTCGGTTCGGCGCTGGGGGCGGGCGTAGCGATGGCGTTATCCTGACCAGTCGTCATGGCTCATTTCTCCTCAGGTGTAGTGTCGTGGGACGAGAAGTTGAGCCAATTGTAACGATTAAATTGCGAGAAGATCGAAGGTTCCTCGACCTTCGGTTCGTCGACGCTGATGTTGCGGGTGTCGAGAAGGTCGCCGACGGCGCGGTGATACGCGGCCACGGCCTTGTTGTAGCCGACCAGCGCCTGCAGCTCGTTCGCGCGTGCGTCGGAAAGCTGCTGCTGAATCTGCAGCACCTGGAAGTTGGTGCTCATGCCGTTTTCGTAGCGTTTCCGCTCGGCGTTGACGTTCTCCTCGGCGGCTTCACGCGCCGTGCGCGTGGCGCTGATCTGCTTGGCGGCGGTATCGACCGCGCGCGCCGTGGCGCGGACGTCGACGGCGATGTTCTGCCGCGTCTGCGCCTCGGTGATCTGTGAGGCCTGAAGGTCGAGACGGGCGCGATTCTTTTCGGCGCGCGCACCGAAGTTGAAGACCGGCACGCCGATCGTGAATCCGATGTTCCATCCCGGGAAGTCGTTGCGGAAAACCTGCTGCACGGCGTCGGTGAAGCCGGTGTTGCTGACGCCCGGTGCCGGCGTGACGAACGTGCCCGCCGCACCCGAAACGTTGTATCCGAGGTTCAGATCGAACTGAGGAAGCACCTGATTGCGTGCGTATTGATAGGTGACGCGGCGGTTGGCGGTCGTAAGCGCGTTTTCCTTCACCTCGGGGCGAAGTTCGTACGCCTTGGCCACCGACTCTTCGACGTTGATGCTGAATGGCGTGTAACCGATCGTGTCCGTCGGAATGATCGGGCGGTCCCAATCCTCGGGCGGAAGATTCAGCAGCGCGCGCAGCCGGTCTTCAGCGGCGCGGACGTTGGCGACGGCGGTAATGAGGTTCTCCTCGCCGGTCGCAATCTGCACGCGCGGCTGGAGGATGTCGAGCGGCGCGGACGCGCCGACGTCGATGCGGATCTGAGTGATGCGCGACTGGTCGCGGGCGAGGAAGAGTGCTTCCTTGACGACGTCGACGAAGCGGCGGCTGTAGATCAGGTCGTAGTAAGCCTGCTCGACGGCCGAGGTGCTGTCCAGCAGCACGCCGCGGAAGGCTTCGCGGCTGATGCCGAGGTTGTTGTGGGCGATGGTGATGTTGCGACGGGTGACGTCGACGCCGAAGTTACGCGCCAGCGGCTGATTGAAAATGAAGCCGAGGTCTGACGAGAATCCGGGGCTGATGGTCGTGCCGTTGCCGCTGCGCGTGAAGCGCTGATTGTTCGTCGACAGCTCGAATGTGCCGCCGGTGGGGATGACGTCGCGCAGGAAGGCATTCGCGTTCGTCGTCCCGCCGCCATTGGCGCTGAAGGCGTTGAGCGCCGGATTCTGGCTGTTGGTCTTGCTGATCGTCGCGCCGGCGAAGGGATCGAAGATGTTGTACGCGCCGAGGATGCCCTCGGCCGACATCTGCAGGTCGTAGCGCTGAATCTGCACGCCGATGTTCTTCTGCAGCATCGTGTGGATGGCGTCATCGAGCGTCAACTTCAGTGCGCGCGGGTTGTTGACGTCCTGGTCGGTGGCAGCCGACACGCTTACGGTCGGAGCCTGATCAGCCGGGGGGACATCGCTCGGAGCACCGGACGGACTGGTGGTCACGGTAACCGGCTGCGGCGTCGTCGATGTCGTAGTCTTTTTCGTCGTCTGCGCGAAGAGCGGCAGCGCGCTCGCAACACAGGCAATGATCAGCAACCGTCGTACAGCGAAATTCATGTAAACCCTCCTGGACACGCCTCTTCTACGCAACATTATGGGGATTGTTTCGTGCGCTCGCCCCCGCCATTCGTCGGCGAGGCGGACCCGATTTCGGCGCGCGCATTGTAGCCGGAGGCCGGCACGGCCGGCACCGTCGATTGCTCAAAGCTCCGCCACCATTCAATCTTTCGAACTTGCTTCCGCGTACTACGTTTGACGCCACAAAACGTGGAAGGTTAACTCGCGGCGGCTTCTACGACGGCAACGTCGTCCCCGCCGGAACGGCCTCGCCGGCAAAGTGACAGGCCGCGAACTGACCGGGCTTGTGCTCGATGAGCGGCGGGACGACGTCTTTGCAGATCGGGAACTGCGCGATTGGGCAGCGCGTGTGGAAGACGCATCCGCTGGGCGGATTCAGAGGCGTGGGAATGTCGCCGCTGAGGATGATGCGGCTCTTGTGTCGCGTCGGATCGGGAATCGGCACCGCGGAAAGCAACGCCTTCGTATACGGATGAAGCGGATCGGCGTACAGCTCGCGGCGGCCGGCAAGTTCCATGATCTTGCCGAGGTACATGACCGCCACGCGGCTGGAAATGTGCTCGACGACAGAGAGGTCGTGGGCGATGAAGAGATAGGTCAGGCCAAGTTGCTCCTGCAGATCCTGAAGCAGGTTGACGACCTGCGCCTGTACGGAGACGTCGAGCGCGGAGACCGGCTCGTCGAGCACGAGAAACTTCGGATTGGTCGCCAGTGCGCGCGCGACGCCGATGCGCTGCCGCTGTCCGCCGGAGAATTCGTGCGGATAACGCTTGCGGTAGTCGGGACTGAGGCCGACGGTTTCGAGGAGCTGCGCAACGCGCGCGTCACGATCACTCGACGACATCCCGCCGTGCACGATGAGCGGCTCGGCGATGATGGTGGCAACGGTCATGCGCGGATTCAGCGACGCATACGGATCCTGAAACACGATCTGCATGTTGCGCCGCATCCGTCGCATGTCGCCCGAGCCGAGGGCGAGAACGTCCTGCCCTTCGAACTCCACGCTGCCCGAGGTGGGCTCGATGAGACGAAGGATGCAGCGTCCGACCGTAGTCTTGCCCGATCCCGACTCGCCGACGAGACCGAGCGTCTCGCCGCGGCTGACGCCGAAGCTGATGCCGTCGACGGCTTTGACCTGCGCGACGACGCGCGCCAGAACGCCGCGTTTGACCGGAAAGTACTTCTTCAGATCGCGCACGACGAGCAGCGGCTCGCCGATGCCGAGGGGAACGACGGGCGTCTGCTGCGATCCGCTCGTTTCGTCCGGATCGTGCGAAGCCTTCGTCTCCGGATTGCGCTCGCGCGCCGTCTGGTCCGCCGGCAGTTGCAGGCCACCGGTGATGGCGGGAGAGACGTTGTCATCGCCGGGGATGAAGGGTTTGTCGGTCATCGGATGACCTCGGACAAAACCGAATGTTGAATGTTCAATGTTGAATGTTCAATGTTGAATGAGCTGCGCCTTCCGGCCAGATTTGCGCGGCGCCATTCAACATTCAACATTGAACATTCAACATTCAACATTTTCAGACCTTCTCGATCCTCTCCGGATCCGCTTCATCGCCATGCAGATAACACCGCGCGTCATGTCCCGGCGCCACGATCATCCGCGCCGGTTCGTTGCCGAGGCAGATGTCCATGACGTCCGGGCAGCGCGGATTGAACTTGCAGCCGCGCGGCAGATTCGAGATCGGCGGGACCATCCCTTTGATCGTCGGCAGGCGGTGCGATGCCGACGGATCGCCCGCGCTCACGCTCGGCAGCGATTTCAAAAGTCCGCGCGTGTACGGGTGCGCGGGTGCGGCGAAGAGCTCGCGCACCGGCGACTCTTCGACGACGCGGCCGGTGTACATGACCACGACGCGCTCGCAGAATTCGGCCACGACGCCGAGGTCGTGCGTGATGAGCAGGATGGCCAGTCCAAGGCGCTGCTGCAGCGACGCGAGCAACTCCATGATCTGCGCCTGGATGGTGACGTCGAGCGCGGTCGTCGGCTCGTCGGCGATCAGCAGTTCGGGGTCACACGAAAGCGCCATGGCGATCATGACGCGCTGCCGCATGCCGCCCGAGAGTTGGTGCGGATAATCGTCGAGCCGTTTGATCGGATCGGGGATCGAGACCAGCTCCAGCATCTCCCCCGCCCGCTTCCACGCCTCTTTTTTCGACACCTTGTTGTGAATCCGTACCGCCTCGGCCACCTGCGCGCCGATCTTGAACACCGGATTCAGCGACGTCATCGGCTCCTGAAAAACCATGGCGATGTCGTTGCCGCGCACGGTGCGCATCTCACGCTCGGAAAGTTCGGCCAGATTCTTCCCCTTGAACCGCACCTCGCCCGCCGTGATCCTTCCCGGCGGCGCGACGAGCCGCATGATCGACATGGCCGTGACGCTCTTGCCGCATCCCGATTCCCCGACCAGCGCCAGCGCCTCCCCTTTGCGAACGTTGAAGGAGACGTTATCGACCGCATGCACGAATCCACTGCTCGTAGGAAACGAGGTGCGCAGGTTCTTCACCTCGAGGATCGATTCGCGAGGATCGACGTCCGCGTCAGCAACCGCGACGCCGGGTAACCCCAGCGGCTGCATCGGTTGCGGGTTGTCGATGGAGGGATGCTCGCTCACGCGTGTCGAATCGTAGCAAGAATGGTGTCAGACACACCGAGGTATCCTCCATCTGCGTAAATCTGCGTAATCTGCGGATGAGGTTTTATCCGCAGATTACGCAGATGGAGGCGACGATGGAAATCATCTATTTCAAAGACTCCGATGCGTTGACCATCGACTTTCGAGACGGTGAGTACGATGAATCGGAGGAAATCTACGACGGGTTCGTCATCGACTTCGACAAAAGTGGTCGACCGATGGCAATCGATATTTATTGTGACGCTTCCAAGTTCGTAGACATCGAACGTTTGATGAAGATGGTTCCACAAGAAGCGCCGCGGGAAGAACCGGAACTCTAGCGCCGCGTGAACCGCTTCAGCGTTGCGCGGGCTTCGGGGATACCGAGAACGATCGCGGCGGCGAAATAGACGACGCCGAATACGCCCGACACGACGATCGCTTCGCTGATGTGGCGGAACGGGAGATGCGGCGTGATCAGCGGCGCGAGGTAGAGATGGCAGGCGACGCCGGCGATCGCGGCGACCAGTCCCGAGATCCAGAGACGTCCGAGGAATGACGGCGCGAGTTTGACGCTGCCGACGCGGCGGGCCAGTGCGCGGCGGAGCAGGGCGAATTCGATCCAGCCCGCCATTCCTGCCGATGCGGTCAGGCCGATCACGCCGAGGAGCTTCGATCCTTCCGGCAGGTTCGGCACCGGCATGTGCAGCAGCGTGATCAGATCGATGATGTACGGCCGCAGCGGAAACGCGAACAGCAGGCCGAGGACCGCGGTAAGCGTCACGCGGACCATCGCGAAACGCAGCGGCGTTTTCGGATCGCGCAATGCGTAGAACGCGGACGAGTAGAGCCGGCCGAGCGTCACCGCGAGCAGGCCGAAGGTCGAGCCGACCAGGATGTACCAGACGTAGAGCGTGTCGTCGCTGTGAAACTGGCCCGATTGGTAAAGCGCCGCCACGAGCACGCGGCCGATGAAGATGAACGCCGTCACCGTCGGCACGACGAAGAAGGCGATCTGACGCAGTCCGCGCTCGAGCCGTTTGCGCAGCGCGACGTTGACCTCATCTTCAGTGCCGAGTGCCCCCGACATCTGCGGCAACTCAGCGGCGGCAACGGACATCCCGAAAAGGCTGATCGGCAGGAAGTAGATGGTCTGCGCATACGACAAGCCGGCCACCGCCGCCGTCCCGAGCCAACTGGCGATAATCTGATCGACATAGCCACTCAGCTGCACCACGCCGCGGCTGACGACGACCGGCCCGAAGCTGCGGATGACGGTGCGGACGTGCGGCAACGATGTCTGCAGCGACAGTTTGATGCGCGGCGCGTACTTCAGAACGAACGGGATCTGAATCCCGAACTGCAACGCGCTTCCGACGACCGTTCCCCATGCCAGCGCGATCACCAGTCCGCTCTGCGTCGTACGCGTGCCGAAGAAAACGAGCGTCGCGATCATGGCCGCGTTCCAGACCACCGGCGCGACGTACGACACGAAGAATTTGTGGTGGCTGTTCAGAACGCCGAGGCACCAGGCGGAAAACACGAGAAGTCCGGTGGCGGGAAAAAGAATCTGCACGATGCGGATCGTCAGCAGCCGTACGTCGCCCTGAAAGCCGGGCGCGATGAGATCGATGATCCACGGCGTGATGAAGACGCAGATCGTGACGATCGCCATGACGACGACCCCAAGCAGCGAGAGGATCACGCCGGCAACCCTCCCCGCCATCTCGTCGTCATCCTCGGCGATCAACCTCGCGTAGACCGGGATGAACGATGCGGAGAGGACGCCTTCGCCGAAGAGGTTCTGCAGGAAGTTCGGGATCTTGAGGCCGGCGTTGTAGGCGCCCGCGGCCGGCGAATTGCCGAGGTAGTGCGCGAAGACGCGGACGCGAATCAGGCCGGCGATGCGGCTGAGCAGGATTCCGGCGGCGACGAGCACAGCGAAGCCGGCAGCGCGCGGCTTCTTCTTCGCGGGAACGTCAGGGGTCGTGGCGTCGGTGGTCATCGATGACGGGCATGCAGCCTACTGCGGAATTCGCGCCGAAACGGCGCGGTACCATACCGCGACTGTGCAGAATCCTGGGCTGATACGCATCGCAGGCGCCGGACCGTCCGGTCTGGCGGCGGCCATCATCCTCGCCCGCGCCGGCCGCGAGGTCGAGGTCCACGAGGCCAAACGCGACGTCGGCACGCGCTTCATCGGCGACCTGCAGATCATCGAAGCCGCCTCGGAATCCGAGCCTGTCCCCGCCTTCCTCGACCGCCTCGGCATCGAGCGCAATTTCTACTTCCGCGCCGCCGACTGGGCTACGTTCTATGACCATAAAAACGCCGCGCGCGTGATCCGCAGCAAGGAGCCCTACGGCTGGTTCATCCATCGCGGCGCCGAGGAAGGCACGCTCGACCGCGGCCTCCTGGCGCAGGCGCAGCGCGCGGGCGCGAAGGTGATTTTCAATAGCCGGCTCACGCCCGATCAAGCGGATATCGTCGCGACGGGCCCGGCTTCGCCGGATGGGCTGGCGAAGGAGATGACGTGGCGTTCGAGCGGCGACGAGCGCATCGACGTCTACTTCAATCACAAGCTCGCGCCGGGCGGCTATTCGTATCTCTTCATTCTCGACGGAGTGGCGACGTTCGGATGCGCGATCGTGGCGGACTTCAAGCAGATCGATTCGTATTTCGATCACTCGCTGGCGGCGGCGCAGCGGCTGCATCATTTCGACGTGCCGGCGGATGCGCGCACCGGCTATTCGTACATGAATTTCCATCTCAAGCATGCAGCGACGTCGAACGGCGCGCGCTTCGTCGGTGAGGCGGCTGGATTTCAGGATTACCTCTTCGGCCTCGGCATCCGCTACGCG